>Ga0102930_1000049_pt1 | contig 34881 bp, 34 predicted proteins | sample SalPon1_B_H2O_MG_FD_84514 | JGI IMG/M metagenome (GOLD analysis project Ga0102930, IMG submission 84514) | Salt pond water microbial communities from South San Francisco under conditions of wetland restoration - Salt Pond MetaG R1_B_H2O_MG | ecosystem: Environmental > Aquatic > Non-marine Saline... | reverse complement strand
CCTGGGCGCGCTGTTCTCCGACGTCGGTTTCGACGTCGCCCGCGGCTGGCTCGTCGGCTTCCTGGAGCAGAACGTCGACTTCCCGGAGCTGGTCAAGCACCACAACAACTACAAGGACAGCCTGTCCAAGTACTTCCAGCACGCCCTGGGCTGCATGCCGCGTTTCGTGGAGGTGCCGCAGCCGCCGCACTCCGCCGCCGACGTGTGCGTGTGCGTCAAGGACCGCGAGGGCGTCGTGGTGGGCCGAGGGTCCGGAACGACCCGGAAGACCGCGGAAGTGGAGGCGTCACGGACGGCCCTGGAGTACTACGGGCAACCCACATAAAAAAAATCGAGCGAAACATCGACACGGAGTGCGTGCACACACTCTGAATAAAATGAATTTACGGGACGTCGAGAAGCTCTTGGCGGACGGTGAGAACGGTGCACCCCCTCCGGACGAGAGAAGAGAAGTGGAGGCCGTCTTGGACGCCTTCTCCACGGCCGCGGACGACACGAAGAAACGGAACATCACGCTCTTCCGGCGCCTGCTGAATCTCGCGAAGAAGGTAGGAGCGGACCCGGACGCCATCCGCTTCACGGCTTACGACGCGCGACCGGGCTTCATGCTCGAGGTCGTCAGGAGCTACGGTCGAGATCCATCACCGCGGATGCCCGGAGAGTATTCAGGAGCCGTTCGGAGCATTCACCGGAAGACGGCGGAGATTCGGCGGATGCGGAAGAGCCTGGAGAGGAGAAGACCGTCGGAGATCCCCCTGGAACTGGACGACGAGATCTTACGTATGTACGACGCGGAATGCGACCTGTCTTGCCAGGTCATGGCCTTCGTGGACCACCACCTGCTGTCGCCGCCGTCACGTTTATGAGCTTTTTTCGTGCAGCCGCGAGCCAAACCGACACGAATTCATAAAAATCGATCGATCCGGTCCCCCTCCGATGAGGGTGCTTATTCATTCACTTGGTTCGTTTGAGCGAGCACCCGCAATGTTTACTTGCTTCAGTGGTAAGCAGAGCCGCCCCGTCGTCGGAGGCGGACCTGTTTCCTCAGGCCGGCAGATTTGCTCACCTTCACCTTCTCCCAAGGCCATGGCGAAGATTGTTGCCGAACGGAGCTCGTATCGTCGAGCGGCCAAAAGCAACAAATCGCCAAGGAGGGTCAGTCCACGGTTTCCGAATTCACAGAATTCGTTCGTGCTGATGAAGCAGATCGTCCAGCGACTGGCGTCCAACGACCTCAGTCAAGCACGTGATTCATCCGAGCAGGTCGAAGCGCGGCGCCAGCTCGACTTCGTGTCGAGTATGACGAATCGCTCCGACATCCTCATGCTCTACAACTGCTATCACGCGTACGACTGAGTCGTGACGTCGTGAAGAAGAAGTCCGCTTCTTCTTCTTCTTTTCTTTCGTACGATCCATCGGAGAAAACAACGGCACCGAGAGAACCGCAGACCCGGCGGGAAGACGGAGAAGAAAAACGAACGCCATTTTTTCTGGTGATCATCGGGACACGTGCGTCAAGACGTGATCCAGCTCCGCGTCCAGCCTCGACGCCTCGCCACGGATCTCCTCGGCTTTGCGGACCGCGCGGGACCGGTGGAACGCTTCCGTATCGGCCGAACGCAGCGCCTTCGCTCCGGCACGGTGGAACTCCTCGGCGTCGGTCCGGGCTCGGCGGTACGCTTTGCCCCTGGCCAGGCGACTGATCTCTCCTTCGGATTCGGAGCGGCGATCGTCGCGACGCCGGACTTCCTCCGCTTGAGAGAGCGCCACGGAGGCCGCTCGGAGGAACTTCTCGGCTTCCTCTTTGAAGGACGACTCGGCTGCCGCTCGGCGCTCGGCTTCGTCTACCGCGGCTCGGTGTGCCATGCCTTCACGGACCGCTTCCGCCGCACGGACGGCTTTTGCGACGCGGACGGCTTCCGGGTTGAGGTGGTCGTATTCCGGGATGCGAGAGGCCTTGATGTCCAAGCCGAGCTCCAGCAGGACCAGGAACTCGTGGGCGGACGTGATCCAGGCGTGGACGAAGGCCACCCACACGAAGTTCAGTCGAGGTCCGCCGCGTAAGGACGTGACGGCCGCTTCTGCGGCGAGAACCGTTCCGCGGGCCGCGGCGGTGTCCTGGATGAGATGGCGGTAGACCTGGAACTGCACGGCCTTCCGGTCCTCGAATTTGTCTTGGACGGAGGTGAAGTCCATGGCCTGGCGGAGGCACCTGTCGGACAGGGGGCGGAGTTCGGGGAAGGCCCGCAGCCCGTCGGCCAGGATGAGCAGGCGCGGCACGATCATGCAGTTGTTCACGAACAGCTCCGCCAACGCCGTGCGGAACTCGCGTTGATGTTCCGTGTACGAGATCATCACGTGATGACCCACGCTGGCCCCGCAGCGCACGCCGTCGTTGAAGGCGTAACACATGGCTCGCGACTCCCTCTGGATCGCGTTTTCCAACACGGCATACCTGGTGTCGCCGAAGAAGGCACGCAAGTGTGACAGAATGTACGTGTCGTACGCGCGCCCGTCGTCCGTGAACGCCGGCCGGTTCTGCTGCATGTCGCCGAATTTCGGGCAGCCGCGGAGGGACGTGCTGCGGGGGTTGTAGCTCCGCACACCGTTCAGCAGCGTCTTTTCACAACGCGGCTCGGAGGAGGAAGGCGGCGGTGGCGGCGGCTTCCTGCTCTTGTACGTTCCGGGCATCCCCCCACCGGGGACGGGGTATATGGCGAGAGGAGGAGAAGGGAACATCGGCGCTGGTGTGCGGAGCGTGCATCACGCGACGCCTTCGAATTTTCTGTGAAAAAAAATCGATGACGACACGTCGCGTTCCTCACGGCAGTGCGCAGCCGTCATGCAGAACAATAACTGCCGGGATCCGGAGTGGTGGGGCTTCTTCAGCGGCAGCGAAACTCTCCGATCGAAACTGGAGCTCAACCTGAGAGAATCCCCGGAGGACACGTTCCGCTGGATGATGGCGTGCTCGTCGAGACTCAGGGACGTCGGTATGATGACGCACTTCCGTGACGCGCTCGAGACCCACAAGCGCTCGTTTCCTCCGTGCGCCGAGGAGGAGAGGAAACGCGTGGAGGGCATGCTCGAGGTCCTCCGCCCGATGCTGAGGCCCAACTCGAGGTGAGGCGAGGAGGCGCTGCGCTCGCTCATTTTTTCATCATCTCCGTCAGGAAGAGCCGCATCGCTTCGGCGTGAGCCCGCGCCAGCCTGTCCCGGTCGGCCCGCGACATCGCGCTGGCCTGAACGGACGCCATGCAGAGGCGCACGACGTCCTGGAGCTGCAGGTTCCACGCCACCACGGCCGCGAACCAGTCGTACGACACGTGGTCGTAGCCGAAGTAGGCGGGGTCGTCGGAGCTGATGGACACCGGGATGTCCGCGAGAAAGTAGCGCAGACCGGGGTGGTTGGACGTGCGGTCCACGTACCCCAAGATCACGTTGCTCAAGGGACACGCTTCGATGTGTTTCCGCTCCCGCTCCCCCGAAGCGAACATCCTCTCCAGCCGCGGATACTTCCACAGGGACAGGCCGTGGCCCACGCGGATGCGGGCCGCGTCGTCGACGCGCAGGAGGGCCGCCAGGTTGCGGTCCACGGGGTACTCCACGTCCGCGGTCTCTCCGCTGTGCACGGAGAACACGAAGTCGTCACGATCCGCTTCCCTTCCTTCCTGTTGTGCCTCGCGCACCGCGGCCCACGTCTTCCGCAAAGGACGCATGAAGGCCTCGTTGCTCCTGCTACCTTCCTCGCGGCCGAAGATGTCCACGCCGCCCACCACGCCGCGATTGGCTTTGTAGGTGCGCACGAAGCCGTCCAAGCGGTTCTCCACCACTTCGGGCGGTGCGGACCGGTGCGCCCCCAGGATCAGGCGGAACGTGATGCGGCTCGCGAAACTCCAGCGTGGATCGTCGTACACCCTCGACATCGCGTCGATCTCGTCCTGCTGCGTCAGCCAGCGGCCCTCGTAGTGCTTGGCGTCGCGGCGGCGGTCATACTTGACGTGCAGGTTTCCCAGGTTGGTCTTGAGCTCCACGTGCTGCACGCCGTCCGCGATGGCCTCCTCCAGCAGCATCCGGAAATACAGCTCGAACACCTCGACGTTTTTGATCAGGCTCCAGGGCAACGAGTTGTTCCGGCGCAGCGTGTCCCACGAGTGGCTGGAGGCCATCTGGGTGGCGATGTACTCCGCCGAGGACCGCGTCAGGAGCTGCCATCCCGGAGGAGGATCGGAAGGCGCGTCGGGGAACACGGTGAGCGCGTTCTTCGTGTAGCCGGAGGGCGCGTTCCACACGTGAGAAGCTTTGTCCCGGCGCAGGTAGGGATCGTTTTCCACGAAGTTCCGCAGCGCACGAGGGTCGCGCAGGTAGAATACCTTCCCGTGCAACTCGGGAGCCCGCAGCACCGCCGTCAGGAACTTGGACCAGCCCACCATGGCGGGGAAGTGGGCGTGGAGCAGCGCGCCTTTGGGCATCGCGCGCAGCAGGCGGAACAGAGGGGTGGCGCCGACCAGGGAGACGTCCGGGACGCCGCGGACCCACGTTCGCCTCCCGCGCTCCTCTTCTTTCTGCAGACGCCGCACGCTGTCCTCCACGACGTCACGGAACACGCGGTTCTCCTCTGCGCACACCCGGAAGCCCGTGGTGTCGTCCGGGGCGCAGGAGGTGTGACGGGAAAAGGCGGCCACCGCATCATCCGCTCCTTCTCCTCCTTTGACGTTGGTCCTTCTCCGCCGCTGCTGCATGTGCTCGCAAGCTGTCGCGGCCGGCGGCTGCTGCTGCTTCTGCTTACACACTGTCGATTATAAAATCCCGACCGGATCCGTGACGATCCACGAAGGCAGGTGTTCCACGAGGTGCCGGTACGCCTTCACGACCTCGTCGAATCCGACGTCCCCGGGGCCGATCCATCGCGTATCCCTCTTCTTGTGATCCATCGCGTACGTCCATCGAGCGACGTCGCCCTTCTCGTCGCATTCCAACACCACGTCCGTCGAAGGGACGTACTTGATCGTGCATCCGGTCCCGGCAGCGGCGGAAGACATTCGGCCTGAACTCAGAAAGCGGGAGTCGCTCCTCCCTTTATGCTCTTACGCACGCGGTGCTCGGCCTTTCCTTCTGGAAAAAGATGCGGCACCGGCGAACGAGTTCCGGCTGTTCTTCCTCGCCCGACTCTTTTTTCCTCCTCCCTCGAATCCGCCGAAGTCTCCGAAGTCTTCGCCTCCGACGTTATCGCCGGCGCCACTGTCGTTCGCGTTCGCGTTCGCGTTCGCGTTCGCGTTCGCGTTTGCGTTTGCGCTTGCGTTCGCGTTCGCATTCGCGTTCGCGTTCGCGTTTGAAGCGTCCGAGGGGTCCGTGGAATCGAACAGAGCGGCGTCGATGAGGTTGACCAAAGTCAACGCCGCGATGATCCCGAGCATCGTGCCGAACCCGGCCTTCACGTAATCCAGCAGCCCCGCCTTTTCCTCGCGCTGTTGGGGGGTGGAAGCCGGCACGGTATCGTTGATGCGCTTCACGATCTGTTTCTCTTTCTGTTTGAACACCTTCTCCATCTGTTTGCGTCTCTTCTCCAGCCGCTCGCCGACGACCTTGCGCTCCTGCTTCAACCGGGCCACCTCCGCGCTCAGACCCTCCACGCGACCCTTCAAGAACGCCACGGCCGCCGTCTGCTTCATGTTGGCCGCGTTGCTCTTCTCGAGGGCGTCGACGAGCTTGGATACGCTGGCGGAGCTGTCTTCGCTTTTACCGCCGCCGCTGCCGGTGCGTACCATGGTATACCAGGTGACTCGAGAAAAATTTATGCCGCATCGTCGATCCTTTCGATCAGACCATCCGCGCGAGGTACAGCCCTACCTGCAGCTGCTCCACGATGGCGTCCCGTCGAGCCCCCAGTGCCACTTGCTTGTTCGCGACTTTGCCGACGGAGCCCGTGGTCAGCGTGGTCAGCGCCTCCGACAGCACGGACTCGTAGGTGGCGTCCGTGATCTCGCGCACCTCCAACTTCGAGATGCCGCCGTTCCCGCCCTTCTTGCTCTCCGAGGAAGCCAGGAACATCTCCACGAACTTGTCCACCGAAGGACCGAGCTTGTCCAGGAGCTTGGCGCTGGACTCGTGGCGCGCGAACACCCGCGTGGTCCAGTGGTACACCTTGACCTCGTGCATCAGGCGCAGCAGGTACATGCAGGCGTCCGGGAGCGGCATGGAGGGGACGGCGTGCGTATGTTTATGAAATAAGCACCGGAAAAAAATACGTGTTTTCAAGCCACGAGCGCCACCGGCTCCTCTGCGGTCACCGCAGCGTCGGGGACGTCGAACACCCTCAGCAGGTACTCGGGTACGATCTCGCGCTGCTCGAGCCCTTCGCCCCAGCCGTCCGACAGCGTCCCCACGATGCACTCGTGGAGCCTCGTGCGCTCCTTGGAGGTCAGCTCGCGGGCCGTGACCACCGTCGTCACGGTGACGATGTCACTGCCGTGCATCATCAGACCCACCGAGAAACTGCGCACGGCGGGGCGTCCCAGGATCACGCGGGGGTCGCCGAAACGCTCCGGGGTCGTGTCCTTCCTGATCTCCGCGTTCAACCTCGCGAAGAGCTCACCGTCGACGTCGCCGTGAGGCACCTCGGCGTACTCGAAGTCGATCGGGTCGCTCGGATAGTCTTCGCGGTCACGAAAGGGAGAGACGAGGTTCCATCCGCTGCGCTTGAACACGTGCACCGTCGGACCGACGAACACGTGCATGTGTGGCGTCTTCTTCGCCTTCGCCTCTTTCGACGGGAAGAGGAATTGCCGGAGCCCCTTCAGGCTCATGTTCATGATCATGTTTGTTTGCTCACTGTTCATCGTCGTTCACGCGCTTTCGATTTTTTACCGTTGAAATGAAACGAGAGACTCCGGCTCCTCCTCGGCCAGCTCGAAACGACGAGAAGGGTCGAACACCCGTACCACGTACCCCGGCACCAGTTCGAGACGCGTGAGAGCCTTGCCCCAGCCGCCCGACATCTGAGCGGACACGGCGTTGTACAGCTTTTGTCGTTCCGCGGAGGGCAGCTCGCGGTCCGTGATGACCGTGACCAACGCGGTGATCACCGTGCCGTGCTTCTTCTTCCGCGGCAGCAGCCCCACCGAGAAGCCCTGCACGGAGGTGACGCCCAGGATGCGCTTGGGATCGCCGAACACTTCAGGCCTCGAGTCTTCACGCATCGCGGCGTCCAGCTTTCCGACGAGCTCTCGGGACGGCGAAGCCACGGGGCGGTACACGAAGTCCAGGATGTCGTTGCCGGGGTAGCCTTCTTCCTCCCTGAAGGGGGACTCGGGACACGCTTCGCCGGTGTTCTCCCACACGAAGAACGGCCCCACGTAGCGGTACACGAAGGGAGTCGAGGACGTCGGCGTCGTACGACGCCTCCACATCGTATTTTTTCCTTCGAGAGGAGAGTACACACACCTCTCTTCTTTCGATTTTATGTGGGTGTGCTCGCTCCTCTCACTTCCCGACCGAAAACGTCCGGACGGTCCGCGTCGACGTGTCCACGGACTGCTTCACGGTAAGAACACCCGGAGTCCTCGACCGCTTCACGAGATCCGAGGAGCACCCGACGCTCCGAGCTTCTCCGAAGGCCGCCCTGGACTCCGCGGGCCGTGATTTGATTTCTTTCGATGGTGGCAGACGAGACGCATCGCGATCAGGCACCTGACGAAGCCGCAGATCATTTATGATCGTCCCTTATATTCCGGCGTTCCCCTCGGGGACCCGGAAGACTCTGTCGACGAAGACGGAAGACGCGGTCGAGGTAAAGCTGCGTGAGAGCACGTGATGCGGCGAGCTCGAGCGAGCGGCGCGTCACGTTTCCTCACCGCCGTCTTCGAGACGTGACGATCGTTTTTACAGCGAAGAACGTGGCGTGCCTCCCAACCGGGGACCTTTTTTCTACGAACGGTGTAACGAGAAGCGTGCGAAAGAGTCGTGTTTCGGGGTGTGACGATGACGTCGCCGGGAGCAGAGAAGAAAAAGCAGCAAGGGGAAGAAGCGGCGGCGGACGACGAAGAAGGAGAAGAAGAAGTGGTGCTGGACGACGACGTGCTGGACCTGGTGGTCGCCCGGCCTCCCATGGCGGACGCAGCGCCTCTCGCGCCTCCTCTCCTCCGTTCGGCCTTCTCCTCCGTCCCTCCCGAAAGGCTGACCGCCATGGTCGCGGCTTTGTTGTGGGAAAACCGAAGGGAAGACAGACGCAGCTCGTACGCCTCCGTCGACGCCGACGCGGCTTCCGTGGTGGACCTGCTGAGCCGGACGGACCGCGAAAGGAGCGTGAGCGACACGTTTCGAGGGGACGACGTGGGGGGCGCGATCCTCGAGATGGCGTGGAAGCATCATCCCGCCTTTCGTCCCGTGTTCGCTCTCTCCGCCGATTCTGGCACAGGCCGCGAAGAAGAGGCGGAGGACGAAGACGACGACGAAGGGAAGAAGGACGACGCGAAAGACGAGGAAAAACGGAGCAGGGACGTGACGTCCGTGTTCCTGGATAGAGTTCGCGATCTACGCTCGACGGACAAGAGGGGCCACGATCACACCGACGCCGCGTTGAGCCGCCTCTGGGCTTCGACCTCTCCGCTGTCACCTTCGCCACAGCCCGCGGCGAAGAAGGATTCCTTCGAATGGAGCCTTCCCTTCGCCACCGACTTGGTGGGGGCGGCGGCAGCGGAAGCAGCACCGGAAGAAAAAGTCGCCGTCTCGCCCGTCCGTGTGTTGCCCGTCGCGAGGACGACGCAAATCAGAGGCAACATCCATCACGAAGGAGACCGGCTTCCCACCGCGATCAAGGGAGTGACGGTGATCCGCACCGACGGCCGAGCGCCGGCCTTTCTGACTTCTTCTCCTTCTCCCGAGGAAACCGCGACGACGAAGACGTTCGATCCGGAAAAGTACGTCGTGATGCTTCGAGGGATCTCTCGCGGCAACCAGGTGGAGCTGCACTTCCCCGGGTCCTCGCGTCTTTTTCATCCGGAGTTCGAAGAGGAGACGGTGAAAGGCGTGGTGGTCGCGCAGTACGCTTCCCCCGAGGAGCCGCTGGTGGTGGAGGTGCCTCCTTCGCGCACGCTCGTCAAGGTGGACCTCAGCTCGGCGGAGGCTTCCACGAAGGACGGCATCTTCCTCTACCCCCCCGGCTACTCCTCGGGAGCCAGGTACGGGAAGAGCGTCTCCGTCGCGGCACCGGATAAGCGTGAAGTGGTACTCTTCGCCCCCCTTCCTTCCGCCTCGGAGAACGACTTGGTGCGGCTGACCGACGCGGTGTGTCCCGACGCGGCGGACGTCCTGGCTTCCCGCGGCCCCGCCGTGTTCCGAGCGATCTACAACTTCCGACAGGCGCGGGCCCTCGGGTGCCGAGTGGCCGACCTGTGGGACGATCGTCGCTCCGCGGATCTAGAACGCGTGGCCCCTCTGGTCCGACGGCTGGTGCACGAGAACGCGGAAGCGTGGACTCTTCCTCCGTCTCCGGGGCCGAAGGCGAAGGAGAGGGACGATGACGTGGAGGACTGGCTCCGCCGAGCCGTACGGACGTCGCGTCAGACGGCGAAGGCGGAGCTGCTGGCAGCCTTGTCTTCTTCTGCTGCCGCACCACGACCCCCCGACGAGAAGGACAAGAGGAAGAAAAGGAAAGCGCCCACTTACGGGGGGGATCCCGGAGGAGGAGAAGGAGAAGAAGAAGAAGAAGAAGAAGACGAAGACGCCTCGCCCTCCACCTGCGAGCCGTGCGCGAAACAACCGTCCTTCGACTGCGTGTCCCACAGCCTGGGCAAAATGTTGTCCGTGAGGAGCTTCCGCGGTCCGTCCTCTACCTCTTCCGCCTCCAAGAAGAAAAGGAAGGGCGTCCGCTCCGTGGAATTCGCGGGCGACAGCCCCCTCACCGCTTTCACGTACTCCGAGATCTCGGTGGGGAATCTGGGCAAGGGCTTCCTCCTGGATCGGGTCCGACCCGCGGACGTCGAGTGTCTGCGTGCGAAGAGGGCCGAGGTGCGCTCCGGCATATCGGCGGCCCTGTCCGAAGCGAAGACCAAGGAGGCCGCGGCGGAAGAGGGTTCCGAATACGCGGCACGCCTGGCGCGACAGGCCGTGCGTGAGCTCCGAAAGGAAAGCGACGTCCGTGACGTCGTGCGCATATGGCCCGTCGCGAAGATGTCTTCCACGGGCGTGATCGGAGGTACGGTGGATGCGGAGACGAACCGCGAAGCGATCGGTCGGCGCATAGACCTGCAGGAGGCGCAACGAGACGCGTGGATCGTGGACGACCTGTTCCGTTACTCGGCGCTCTCCGGGGACGACGACGACGACAAGCGGCAGCGACCGGTGGACGACAACGTGGACGACCTCGGTTACATCACGGCCATGTTCATCGACGGCGAGAGCCGAGCCGTGAAGTCGGCGAAGGACGCCGTGGGGACCGACCTGTCCACCGGCGTATCCGCGGCGCTGTCGGCTCTCCTGCGTCCGGAATGTGCGGAGTGGGCGAAGAGGAACGAAGCCCGTCTGGTCGCGCTCGTGGAGGTCCTGAACCCGCCGGAGAAGGTCAGGGATCAGATCTCGGGCCAGATGGCCGCTCTGCGTGCGAAAGAGCCGGAGATCCGACGCCGTTTCTCCACCCAGGATTTCGCGCGCTTCCGGGACAAGCTCGTGGACCGCATCGCCGAGCACGCCACCCTGGTGCACCGTCGCCGCTCCCTGGTGTTCCTCGGAGCGGTGCTGCTGGAGGCGGCGCCCGGGGTCATCCAGGTACGCGAGGCGGCTTTGAACTCGTGCCCCGCCCCGCAGGCCCCTCTTCTGGCTTCTCCGCGCGAGCCCCGTGAGCAGACGTTCGTGCGCTGCGTGCTGGCGGACATGACGAACGCGGACGGAGACGACGAAGAGCTGGGCGTGGCACGGATGGAGGAAGTGCGCCGCGAGGTGGCCGCCGTGTCCACCCCCCAGTCCCTGAGCGCGCTCAAAGAAGACGCCGCCTCCACGACTACCGCTTCGTCGCGCAAGACGGAGGAGGACGTCAAGTGGACCGGTTTCCTCCCTCCTCCCCGCGAAATTCGTTCGTCATCTTCTTCTTCCCTTCCCTCTTCGCGTCTGTTGCTCGTTTTAGACGTCGCGCTGGAGCGACAGGCGGCCGTCGATCCCTTCAAACCTCTGTGGGCGGACCGCACCAAACAGTGGATCCGCTTCGCGTGCTGTCAGGACGTGCTGGACCCCGGGTTCTATTACCATCGCGGTCTGACGGAGGCGACCCCCGAACTCGCACGACTGCTGGAAGAGTCGTCCCGTTCTCCCGGCTTCGGAACGCGCGGAGCCGGCGGCGGTTGGGCGCGCGCGTACGAGGTAGCGCGACACGACGCGGATCGCGAGGTTCGGGAGGACGCCGCGAATCGCCTGTCCTTTCTCCGTCGGTTCAGCGGGTTGTCGGACGAAGATGATGTCGCGGCGGGTCGTCGTCCTTTACCGCCATCCGCCTACGTTCCTCCTCCGCGGGAAGAAAAAAGTCGTGCACGACGCTTCGACGGGAAAGCCGCGGACGTCGTGCGCCGCCTCATGGCCGCCAACGCGGAGCTCGGGGACGACGTGTGGCTCAAGGGGATCGTGGACGCCGCCGCGTCGGGAGATGACGAGGTCGGCGGCGGGGGGATCGATACCAGGAAGCGGAAGAGGAGGAGGGCGATGGCCGTGGGAGTCGGCGGAGGCCTCGCTGGAGGGTCGGCGTCGGCGTCCATGGTGCGCCGGAGGGCCTCCGAGATGTGGCAGGAGGTCGCGGACGCCATGCTGGATCCGGACACTCGGACCCGGATGTGGGACACCGTCCTCCCGGAGAGACGCGCGCTGGTGCGCTTCGTGAACGCCTCCCTACGTCCTGCCATGCGCTTCCTGGCGCGGAAGGGAGAGTTGAAGATGGGCGGCCGTTCCTCGCTGGCGGAGGAGATGAGCGCCGTCAAGACGGAAGCCGCGCAGGCGGACGACTTGCACCCCGCGGGAAACGTGATGTACGATCTGGTCGGCGGAGTGACCAACGGCATGGACGTGCTCGCGGTCGCGGATGCAGGAGGAGGGGCGACGAAAGAGGTGCTCGACGCGGTGGCGACGTATCTGTACGTGCTGTCCCTCCACCGGTTGCTCCGCGAAGCCGACGCCCTGTGGGTCAGAAGCGGCGGCGAAGAGGCGCAACAACAAAAGGACGTCGACGCTCGGACGAGGAGTCGACGCGTCGTGACGCGCACGGTGCGGACGCTGTGCGCCGCCCTCGAGCGAGCGGTGGACTTCGGCACCCAAGACCTGCGTTCCGTGGAAAGCAAGGTGGAGAAGCAGCGCGAGAAAGAAAAGCAGCGGAAAATGGCCCTCCAGGACGGGCTCGGCGAAGAGGAGAAATCGATCCTCCGCGAGTACAAAAAGGTACGGCCCGTGGAGGAGGTGGAGCGGTTCATCGTTCAGAGGCTGCGCAAGGGCCAGGTGCCGGCGTCGGCTTCGGCCGAAGAAGAAGAAGAAGCGGAAGCGAGACCGGTGGTGAAGAACGACGATTTCGCGCCGTCGTACGACGACGACGGAAGAGGAGAAGGAGAAGAAAACGACGCGACCGGTGGATACGACGACGAGACCTTCGCTTTCCCGGACCGCGAAGACTGATGCGTGATTTCCGTCGATCGAGTGGCGGAATCATCACATCGACAGCGCCCGCCGCACGTCCATGAGCTTGAAGCGGCTCTGCGGGTGATCGCGGCCGAAGTCCGCGTACCGGGTCTGTGCCTTGTCGAAACACGCCCGCGCCTCTCCTCTTCCCGGCGCGCTCTTCACGCGTGCCACGAACTCCAGGACGAACTCCAGCAGCATCAGCAGACTGGCGTGGTCCACGGCTTGCGGGATGCACTCGCCCACGCGTCGCGCGTACTCCAGCAACTTCTGCGGCTTCTCGTGCTCCAGGCGCAACACGGCCTTGTTCGCGCCTGTCAAGTGCGCCTTGTGCTTGACGTACCGGCAGAACAGGTCGTCATCCGACGCCGCGTCGTCGGTCGTGCCTTCCCCGTCCCGGATCACGGTGCCGGCCACGTTGGTCACGACGTTGGGGAGCGTGTCGTCCAGGAACTTGGTCACGAAGGCGTCCACGCGCTCCTTCATCCGATGTCCCAGCTGTTCGTGCAACGTGTCGCGGTCGCACGCTTTCAGCATGTCGCGCACCAGGTTGACGTGATGGTCCACGAAAAACGCCTGCACGCAGCTCTGCAGCAGCGTGATGTCCAAGACGCGCAGCCACATGTCCTCGCCCTCCGTTTTCCTCAAGGATTCCATGACCTCTCCCTGGACGCGACGGTAGTTGGAGCGGTTGATGCGGTTCAGCGCACCGACGTAGAAGGACTCGTCGGTTTTGGGCGTCAGGCGCGTGGGTGGAGGAAGGCTGCACCCCCCCGAGCGCGGGACGACGCCGCGGCTCTCGTGTCTTCCTCCGCGACGTCTTCCTCCAGGGTGGTGATCACGGCTCGATCCTGCCGTCCGCCACGAGTCGGCCGGTCGTTGCCTGTGTTGCTGCTGTTGCTGGCGTTGGTCGCCGTTGTTGTTCCTTCTCCTCCTCGCGGAATCTGCAGCAGGAGAATGGTGGTCTCCCGGCACCTGCTTCGCGGCCTCCGCGATGGACTTCTCGTAGGGCGCCAGCAGGCTCACGATCCGCCTGTACAGAGGGTGGTGCGCCTCGACACCTCCTCCCGCTCGCTGCTGTCGCTGCTGCTTCTCCTCCTGGGTCCGGACGATCCGACGGGCGCGTTGCGGCGAAAAACTCATTCTTCTTCCTCTCCCTCGTCTTCGGAGTCGGCCAGGCTCTGACGCACCTTTATGACGTGTTGCATGTGGACGGTGAAGGCGGCGACCGCGACGAAGATGACCCAGGTGCGCAGGGAGAACAACCAAAACAACATGGCGGAGTTACGGTAAGTCGCGGAATAATTTACGCCACGTATAAACCGGCGAACGACGCAACACGCCACTAAAAACAATTACATATCACCATGACCGTCGACGCGGAAGGCACGGGCGGGAGCGTACGTGCCACCTTCTGCATGAAGCGCGAAAGGAGGAGGAGGAGGATCGCGAAGAAGAAGCTGTCTACGCGTCGCGGACCGTCCGAGCGGAAGGCCGTCGACTCGCTACGCATCGCGGAGGAAGCACGGGAGTCCGTGGGCAGCAACAACACCGGAAGCAAGAGGCCTCGGACGCCCTCCTCCGCCGCGACCGTGGTGTCGTCCGTCGGTTCCCCGTCGTCCGTCTTCGTCCCCGTCACCGTGACTTCATCGAGGAGCAAGAAGAGGAGGGTCCGCCGCGACGACGAAGAAGAAGAAGGACACGACGTGGTTCTCCGGGACGAGACGGAAGGAGCGGCGGCGAACGACGACGCGAAAGGGAGCTGCGGCCGCGTGACGTGTGCGACCCTCTGGGTGAGAGGGGAGTGTCAAGGTCTCGTGGCGGTCAAGAGGTGCGTGCGACCGCGGGACGCCGACCTCATGGAAGAGCTCGTGTACGAATCCACGATCGGTCACCATATCCGCGAGGTTCTACAGAGCCGCGACGAAGCGGACTGCTCGTACCTGCACCAGAATGTGTCGCGCCCGGTCTTCCTGTCTCACGAGTCGGCGCTGGTCATGGAGTACTTCTCCGGGGGAACGCTCCTCGACGCCGTCGCCCGCGACTTCGCCGCGAGGAGCAGTATTCCGAAGCACGATCACCGCGGGCTCACCTCACACGTCCGCGCCCGTATCGAGAGTTGGATGTTGCCCCTGTTCGGCGCGGTACACGAGTTGCACAGCTGCGTGGGCGTGGGGCACTGCGACCTCAAGGGCAACAACGTGTGCCTCACGGACGACGGCGTGGTCAAGGTGATCGACTTCGGGCGCGCCCGGCGCTTGGACGTGGGCGTGAACCACGAAGAGGACCTGACGTGCGCGAAGGGGAGGGAGGCGCTGAGCTATTACCTGGTGCGGGAGGGCGACGATCTCACGTACCCGGAGGAAGAGGACGTGTTCGCGCTCGGCGTCAACTTGCTGCACGTGCTGGTGGGAAGAGCCACGGTGCGCCGCCGGGATACGTACGCCGCGCTCGAGAAGGCGTCCGAGGCCTTTGCGAGGTGTCGTCATTTTTTGCGGTTCGAACGCGACGTGCTGGACCTGGCGTCGGACTGCATGAGCGGGTCGTGCTCGAGTTCCGCGCAAGCGTACCACCGTCTCGTGAACATTCTGCGGTGATCACGGTCTTTCTTTTTTTCGGTTGTAAAGTTTCGGTCACCCACAACGTGGCGGACGTCCGCGAGGGGAGACTCTCTTCACGCCGGGAGAAATCCTTGTTCACGGTTTTCGAACGTGTGTAAACAAACAGATCGATCATCGAGCCTTTTCGGTTTCTCCGTCGTCCTCCTCTTCTTCCTCTTCTTCTTTTCCCGGGGAGGTCAATTTCCGGATCGTCTCCCGCAGAGCCTCGTTTTCCGCGAGGATCTCGTCGTACATCTCCGCGGCCCGGTTGCGCTCGTGGGCGCCGATCTCGTCCAACGCGTCCACGAAGCGACGCTTGATGCCCGCAGGCAGGAACCGGCTGCTGTGGTACACCTCCAGCCCGTTCCTCTCCCGTCTCCGCATCGCGTCCTCTTCGGACTGTTCGTCCTCGTCGAAAGAAGGAAACAGGGGCCGCCCCGACTTCCACGCCCGCGTTCTCTTCCTGGCCGCCCCGCTCCTCCCGGCCTTCTTCGCTCCGGTTCCGTTCGCGAGGACTTCGGGTGCGGGGTTCGTCGTCGTGGAATGCTCTTTCTCTTTCACCGCCGCGGAATACTCGTCCATCCAGCGCCGGAGGTGGGGATCGTCTTCCTTCAGGGCCGCTCCGCGTGGGTGGCAGTGGTGCAGCGGACAGTCCTCGGGCTCTTCCGTGCGAGCCCCCGCGAACCGCACCGCCACCGTGCAATTCCGGCCGTTCAAGGACATCTTACAGGCTTCGGGTACCACGACGCCCATGGCCATGATCTTGCGCGCCGGACGGTACACCACGATCTGGACGCCCTGTACGTCGTTGGACGTCACCTCGCGCAACCAGTCCGGCGTCAGGCACTCGTCCGCGTGGACGTACGTGACGAGATCCCGGATGGAGTCCATCGCGATCCGGGGGCACAGTTTCTTTCCCTCCATGCCTTCCAGGATGAGGCGCAGTTCCTTGGTGCTGGTGTACTCCACGCGAGCCCGTGCGGGGTCGAAGGCCCACACCGCGGACCTGGATACGACTTCCATGTTTCTCTTTTCTCCTCACGCATGGCCGTACCCGCACACCGGGCTTTATGTGCCGTCCTACGACCCGGAAAAAAAATCGACGTCGACGCATGCACATCCCCGGGTCATGCATTCACAGAGGAATGGAGAATCCGCCGCCGCCGCCGAGGCGTGACCCGGACTTCTACGCGAGTTGGCGGAGGTTCACGGTGGACAACGCGACAAGGCATCTGCCACGCGACCTGAGATGTGCTCGCGAACACACCTTCATCGTGTGTAGCGGAAGGATCTTCTGCGTGTGCTCGGGCAACACCGTCACGCCGGTCACCCGGTGGTTGATCGTGGGTGTCGACGATCCCGACGAAGACGCCGTTCGGGAGAGCGAACGCGACTTCCGCCGCACCAACGTCACCGACACCATCCTGACGTTCGCCGAGAGGGCGATGAGAGACTTCCTCACGATGACCTCCGAAGACCCCTCCGTGAACCGGCTCGTGCAGGGTTTGAGGTCAGAAATGACGACGCATTTATCTGCGCACAGGAGCCGTTTCACGGATTTCCTGTGCAGGCTGGTGGTCTTCGTGTTCCCGCGGCATGTGGGAGGAACGTTCACCCGCAACGAGTTCCTGGCGCCGAAGACGGTGCAAAGCCGGGTGAGGGCGGAACTTCGGGATCCCACGGAATCCGGTCGGCTCGTCGCCCCGCGTGTCGCCGCGGAGGAACGACCACCCGCCGCCGCCGAGCAGCGTGACATCGAAGTGCACCTCGTCGACTCTGACAGCGGCTCCGAGTCGGGCGGAGACGACGAACAAAGAGAGCGGGAGATGCTGCGCCGTCTGCGCTCGATGAACCAGCACGGCACTTTCTTGCCTCCTCGCGAGCACGACGACTTCGTGAAACCGGACGCGGTGGACCGCAGGTGCCAGATGTGCTGGGACGATGTGCCGGTCGGCGCGATCGCTCTGCGCATGCCGCCTCCGTGTAGACTGAAGTGCGTGTGCCGCGAGTGCATCGCCCGGTTGGCGGCCGACTCCACGGACGCGCTCCAATGCACATTCTGCACCGACGGCGCCTCGATTCGCCCGCATCCCATCCCGGCCGCGATTCTGGCCAGCGTCCTGCCGGAGCGCGACTTCGTGTCCCTGCGCAAGAAGCTCGCCATGCTGCGTAACGGACGCATGGAGGGGTGGGAGGCGACCGCGACCTGCATGAACCCGGCGTGTGCTCGCCCGGGTCTGCCGCTGTTCATGAACAGCCCGTCCTTCAGCTGCAACTTCTGCGATGCCGCTCCCCGCTACGGCTGGTGCGCGTTCTGTGGCGTCGACTACGATCCCGGGCACGTCTGCCGTCGCACGCCCCCCTCCGTGACGGTCGCCGAAGTCCTGCATCTCATCGAGGTCGAGCGGATGCCGGTGGTGCACCCTTGCCCCAACTGCATGCACCTGACCGTCAAGGAGTACGAGGAGCAGTGCAACCACATCACCTGCTCCACCTGCAAGGGGGTCGGCTTCTGCGGGGTCTGCGGCGAGGAGTGGCTGCGGAACGGTCACAACACGGTGTCTTGTCACGTGTCCCGCGCTTTCGTGCGCGGCTCGTCCGAGCAGTACGCCGGCGGCATGAACGTCCTCGAAAACGAGTACGCCAAGGCCAGCATCGTCGCGGCTTACGCACGCGTCAGCGGCGAGGAAGTCCCCGAGCGCCTGCGTCCGGTGCTGGACGTCATCCGGAGGACCAGAGAGGAGAGGGGTGTGACATGGCCTCTCGGGTCGTTCTGAGACCGACGTCGTTCGCTTTTTTTCACGCAGGACATATCTTGCGCTGCTTCCGGCTGACCAGCAGGAGCTCCAGACGATGCTCGCGGTTCTGGAAATCGTAGGGAGATCCGTCGTAGGCGTGAAACGACACGTCCAGGCGGTTGAACCGCGACACCGGGGGGTCGTAGGTGTGCACGTACGCGCGCAGCATCTGGGTGTCCGCCCGGCGGTCGACGGTCGGTTTCAGGATCGCGAAGCTGTCGTTCAGCCCGGGGCTCACGCCCAGGTTGGTGCTCGTCCCCCCTATGCGCAACACCACGTAATCGTCCTTGGCGGCGTCGAAGTCCCTGCGAAAGGGGGCGCGGAACACGTGGGGGCGCGCGCTCCCCGAGCCGTCGTCCGCGGAACTCACGTCCCTGTCCCGCATCCCCAGCAAGCGACACGCCGTTCCTTCGCGGTAGGTGCCGGTCAGACGCACGCCGCCGTGGTCCGGGCGGTCCTCCCCGCGACATAACAACACGAACGCGAACTTGGAGGCCACGGTGAACCTGTCCGTCCTCGGGTCGTGAGACACCGCGAAGGTGGACGCGTCGTCGGCCACGGCGTTCATGGCATCCTCCACCTCCGTCGCGAGATCCCCGGGAGCGGCGTAGTCTCCCGTTCCCAGCTTCGCTTCGCGCACCGCGTCCGTGGCGTCGGAGGACAGGCGGTAGTGCACGGTGTCTCTCCCCGCGTCGATGAGGTACGCGGTGCGGGAGGGCAATTCCGCCCACAAGAGGCGCAGCTGCCGGACGTCGCGCACGTCGTTGTCCAGGCTCAACGAGTATTTATCGGGGGTGGGGTGCAGCGTGGTGTTCCTGTCGCGACTGTCGATCACGAGGCGGGTATGCGTGTCCGCTTCGTCTTGGGGGACCACGATGTTCGCGGAACATATGTTGTCGCGTTCGGACGCCATCCCTCTCTCTGTACAAGGAAGCGACGTAATAAAACATCCGCGACCGGCGCTGCCTCGAACGCACCCGCGACCGTCGTCGATGCTCACACGACGATGTAATTGTCCCTTCGACGCGGTATTCCGCGTCCCGTCGAAAGCGACGGCGTCCGACACGCGGAGGATGGCGGAGGAAGCCGCGCGGACGACGAAGAACAAGAAGCCGTCCCCGCCTCCTTCGCGACTTGAAGCACCGTCGTCGGAGGAGGCGGCCGAACAGATCCCGGTGACCCTCCTCCTGAAGCCCCTGGTCGTCTCGGTCTCGTATTTTCCCGTCGCGACGGATGTCCAGATGAAGCGAGCCTGTGCGGGAGAGCAGGCGGCCGCGATGGCGTGGCGCTCCGTGGAGAATCTGTGCAAGGACCGGCGGTTCACGGACGCTGTGTACGTCGCGAGCCTGGGCTGGGACGCGACGTCCGGCGTGTTCCGCGTTCAGCTGCGTGCCTCCTCGGAGGATGTTGCTCGCGAGATATGTATGGAGGACGGCGCTCACGCGGTATACGGCGGAGATCCGACGCGAAAGGCGCAATGGAGGACGACGCACGACGACCACCACGACGTACAGGCCGAAGGTGCGGCCCTCGTGACGGACCTGGTGCTCCTGGAGTGCCGCACGCCGCGACAATCCAACAAGTAAAAGAAATGCTACTTTTTTCAGGACGGGAAAAGAAAAGAAAAAAAATGACGTTTCTCTCTCACGTGTACGTGTAAACGAAACGAAGGTCCATGTCGAGACCACCATGACAAAAACCGGAACGTGACTGAACGACACACGCTGCCGCCCCGGAGCACTCTTTCCACATCTGTGCCAGTGACCCCCCCAAAGTCGCACGCACACCCGCCTGCAAACGGAGGCTCAGCTTGAACGGCGGAGGCCTGTGCACCGCGGCGTCCATGATGGCACGCCAACAAGAAGACGTTCCGTCGTCGTACACAAAGAACCAGAGGACACGCAGGCACGGACTCGCGGTCCGCAAGATCCGCACCACCACATCGGCGCTCAATTCCAACCCGGAGTCGTGACCCAACAGAGACAACCGGGGGAACACTCGGACCATCGCGTCGACGTCCTCCGTGTGAGAAAGCACGACACGACGCGCAGCACCAGCACCCTCCACGGACGACGGCGGGTCGGCGGCGATCTTCAACATGTCGACGTCCTCCCCCACGTCCAACACCCCCTGATCCTTCCACGTCGCCAACATGCGCATCACCCCGTTGTTCCCTCCTCTCAGACCCACCACACCGTCCACGTCGTCCCCTCTCAACGCCACACGGCACCCGGGAACCACCGCCGCTCCCGCTGCTCCGTCCGACTCCGAATGCACCGCCAATTCCGTAGCGGAGACCTCGCGCAGCGCCGGGAAACGCCGAAAAAGACGGGTGTCCAGGTGACCCAAGCGCATGCTCGCCAGAGAGGACGAGGACACCTCCGGGCCCGCGAGAAGGTGGTTCGACGCCAGGTGCGTGAAGCGCGTCAGGCGCGTCAGGGCGGACAGGTCCCGGAACGCGAACAGGGCCGGCTCCGTGGCGCACAGGTCCAGGCTGCACAGGCGGGGCAGACGCGCCAGGTCGCGGAACACGTCCCGGAGCTCCGGCGACCTCTCCGCCGTCACGATGTCCAGGCGCAGGTGTGTGAGATTCCTCCACGGCTGCCCGCCGCTGACCGTGCGGACGAGGGACGACGCGTTGCGTACCGCTGTCCGCGACTCCCAGGTGATCGTGAGGGCATTACGGATGCAGAGGTGGGTCACGTTCTCCGCGAAGAAAGGGAACACCAGCAGCAACTCGTCGTCGGAGGGGGGGAGGTTCGCGACGCCACCCTGTGCGTCGAAGAGGGGGAGACGGCGTAGTTCGCTGGTGTCGGAACAGGAAAGGCGTGGGGACGCTCACGTTCGTGACCAACCGACACTCACCACGATCAGTTCGAGGCCGTGTACGTCTCTGGTGCGCGCGCGGGCCGTGGCAGCGTGTGCGTGCCACTCCATGAGCCCCCTCATCGACGCCAGGAGCGCCGGGTCGGCCCGGATGCTCAGGTGTCGGATCCTCCTTCCGGGGAACATCGCCAGTCTGGTCACCATGTCATCGGCGTTGAGCACGTCCGTGGCGTTGAAGCGCGTCATGTGCGGGGAGATGTGTCTGCGGACAGAGAACAACGCGGTCCGTGTGCGTCATGCTTGCCACCGTGCTCCATGCTCGCCTTGCGTGCCATGCGTGCACAGGGGCACCCTCACACGTCCATGATGGGTGTATGCTCCATGCTTGCCATGCGTGCCATGCTTGCCATGCGTGCCATGCGTGCACAGGGGCACCCTCACACGTCCATGTATGCGCGCCTCATGCCACCGTGCCCCATGCTCGCCATGCGTGCACAGAGGTCACCCTCGGATGCACATGAGGACCGTGAGCAGCTGCGCCCACTCACCTGCGCAGGGCGCGACAGCAGTTCCGGAAGCGCCTTCGGTCTTGTGCCTCCAGCGCGCCTTGCCGGTAGATGAGCACCCACATTTCCGCCGGGAGGTCCAAGAGGATGGTCATTTTTTCGTTTTATTGGTACGTATTCATCGAAACGCGATGCACGCAAAAAAGGAAACATCCTTTTCGAACCTTCTCGCGCAGCAGAGCGGCGTCATTTTCGGGACGGCAGCTTGTACCTCAGGACGACCACGCCGGAGCCTCCTCCGTTCTCTCCGTCTCCTTTCCCTGCTCCGCCCCCTCCTCCGCCCGTACCCGGTTTGCCCGCGCCGCCCACGGACCCGGAGCGCCCGTTCCCTCCTCCGCCTTTCCCGCCGGTCTCGTTCACGCCCTTTTCCGGCATCCCGGATCCTCCTCCGCCGAAGAAGCCCTGGTCGCCCAGCTCGGTGCCGAAGAGATCCGCGAAGGACTTGCCGGGTCCGCCGGAGCCCTGGGAACCCGGTTGGCCCCCCGCGCCTCCTCCTCCCGGGAACGGCGTCCTGTCGTAGGATTGAGACCCGTCGTGGCCGAAGGACTCCACGCCGCCGAAGCCGATCTTGTGCTGCGTCGCGCGTCCGCCCTCCGTGATGCCCATGTCGATCTTCTTCCACGCGACGTAGTTGTCCGACATGTTCGTATCCCGCCCGCGGGGGTTCAACTGGTCCTTTTTGAAGCACCTCCCGTCGTCTTTCCGGTAGGTCAGGCCCTCGCATCTGTCGTCCGCCGCGCACTTGTCGGCACAGGCCTCTTTGGTCTCGACGTTGCTCTTGCCGACGTCGTTGCCGTCGTATCCCACTTTCTCGTCGAACTCTCCGTACTTGTAGAAATTGTTCGCGGCCATGCGCCCCCCTCCGCCGCTGCCTCCCGTGGACGTGGGCGGCTTGTGGTCGCTCCCGCCTCCGCCGCCCCCGATGGCCACGAGGAAGCCGAAGTACGAGTCTTCCCCACGCAGGCCCACCGCGGACTGGTTGTTCGGCGGCTTCCCGCCTTTCCCCACGCGTATCTCCCACACCCCTTTCATCGCCGTGAACTTCCGCGCCATCACCACTCCTCCGCCTCCTCCGCCGCCGCCCTTGTGCAGGCCGCCCGAGCCTCCTCCCGCGACCACCAGGACGTCCATCTCCACCACGTCCGCCGTGACCTCCACCCTGTACTTCTTTCCCGGTTCCTCGAACACCAGCATCTCGTACTCGTCTTCCTCCTTATCTTTCTTCTCCTCGTCTTTTCCTCCTCCTCCTTTCTTCGGCGCGATCCTGCGGTACGACGTCGACAGCCCCTCGCCCTTGAGGATTTTCAGGGCGCCAGGAAATTTCCTGGCCTCCAGCAGGCGCTCCGTGCCCTTCTCGTACGGCCGGACGTACTTCCATCGCAGGTTGAAGATCTTCTGCTTCAGTTTCGCCAGCGTCTTCTTCAGCCTCGCGATGTCCGCGGCGAGACCGCGGCTGATGGCCTCCAGCCTCTCCTTTTCTGCGATCAACTCCCTCTTGCGCTTCTCCTTCGCGGCGAAAGGATCCACCTTCTGTTTGTAGGCGCGCATGTCCGCCTCCGTCAACCCCTCCTTGAACGTCAGACGGCAGGTCTGGCTCTGGTCCTCGTAGGTGACGTCCTTCAGCACGTTCGCGTCGAACAGGTCGGCGTTGTCGCGCTTGCAACCCGCGGCCCCCACGTACGACTTGTTCAGCCGACAGACCCGGGCGTCGGACTCGTCGGGACGCCAGCGCAGCGGCATCCGGACGCCCGCGACGGTGCAAGGCGGCCGGTCGGAGTGCAGCATCCGGCCGTCCACGATGCGGCGCACCAGGTCCTGACCGGAAGCGTTGAAGGTGTTAGGCTCTCCTACGCGTCCGCGGAGTTTTGCGCTGTATTTCCGATCCTCGGCGCTGACCTTGCGCTGCTTCACGTCCTCCAGCAAGCCCCCGTCCGCTCCCGAGGCGGAGGACGAAAAGAAGCCTTCCACCGCCTTCGTCTTACGGTGACACGCGTACAGCACCGCCGAGGCCGCCGCCAGCGCGAACACGATCAAAAACAGCAGGAGCAGAAGGTCGCCGCCGCCACCGCCGGCCATCTCCTTCTCGACCATCGTCGTCGCTTCGTTTCTCCTTCCCATCCAGAGAAAAAAAAAGACGTGTGCCCCTCTCACACGAACAGCTCCTCGCCCTTCTGCTTTTCCTCTTGGGCGCGGAACTGCTGCAAGTCACGGCTGACGCGGCGTTTCATGTCGGGGTCGCCGCCCATCAGCGAGAAGCCGCCGTAGGGAATGGTCAGACGACCCGCGACGTCGCCGTCGTGCACCAGGTCTTCGTCGTCCTTGGGGTCGTACGCCACCGCGTCGGGCAGAGAGACGCAGTAGTAGTCCTCGTCGCACTTCCTCTTCAGCTTCGCCGCCGCCGAGGTGGCCGCGTCGTCGGGGTGGCGCACGCTGGACCTCCCGTAAGCGCGACCGAGCCCCACGCCCATGGGGTGGCCCTCCATGAAGGTGCACACCTTGCCGTCGCACTTCTGCACCACGCGGGCGGGCATCGCGGTTTCCGTGGGCGCCTCGTCGCACGGCCCGCACACCGCCTTCTCGTACGCCTGCTTCCGCATGTCGCGCATGATCTTGTCGGCGTTCTGCGTCAGGTACTGCCGGTACTTGTAGCTGTCCAACTGCTTACCGTCGTCGTTCGCGAACTTGAAGTTCACGGAGCCCCGGGGGCGGTAGTCGGTGAACAGCCGGCCGTCCGCCATGCGCGCGGGGCAGTCGAAGTGCTTGTTGTCGGACACCCTCCCGCATCCTCCTCCCGATTTGTCGAGCGGCTGTGAATCCGCGAAAAAAGAACCGCTGCGGCTCGCTGGCATGACTTCTTCTTCGTTCTTGTTAACGAATGAGGAGAAAATAAAAATACACGGTCAGAGAGGGCCGCTGGTGTCGACGGGAGGATACACCAGCTGCGTGGTCAGGGGCGGGCACTTGAAGAACAGGGTGCTGTGTGCGTCCAGGGACCGCTGCGCCACACGACGGTTCTGCTCCGCGGCTTCCTTCTCCGAGATGAAACGGTGCATGTCCGCCACGCGATCGGCGTACGCGCTCACCGACAACGACTTTTCGGGCATTCTCACTCACTACACGACGCTCACACATTTTTCGAGGACGAGAGGACGATGCGCTCCACCAGCTCGTCTTTGCCTCCCCGGGTGCTGACGCCCATCTCCGAGGCCTTCGTGCGCAGCTCCGCCACCTTGAGCGCTCGCAGACTCTCGCGATCGACGTCGCCGCTCTTCTGCTCCTGCTGCTGCTCCTGCTGCTCCACCTCGGGTCCTTTGTCTCCTTCTCCTTCTCCTTCTTCTTTCGGTGGTGGACGGCAAGTCGTCGCCTCCTCCTCTTCCTCGATCTCGGAGATGACGCAACAACCGGAGGGAGAACTGCCGTCGTGGACCGTCTCTCCGCCTTCTTCTTCCTCTTCGCCCTCGTCGTCGTCCTCTCCGCCGTATCGCTGCATCTCCAGAAACATACGGCGGATCTTCTCGGCGTCTTCGTCTTCCTCCTCCTCTTCCTCTTCGTCCTTGCTGCACCCCCCCTTGTCGTCGTCGCGGACGGTGTGGACCCGCGAATTCGTCAACTCCTGCACCTTTTGTTTCATCTCATCCACGTCTCGCATCAGGCCGCGCACCGTCGCGCGGTGGTTCCGGATGGCGTCCGCGTATCTGAAATTCAGAAAGTACAGCGTCCCCGTCACCGAGAGGGCCACGACGATCGCGACGAAGCACATACGCGAAGTCCACGTCGAGATCCCGGACATGCAGCGCCTGGCACCGTCGGTGATGATTTTCGTCGTCGCGCTGGTCAGAGGAAGCGTGCCGGCGGCAGACGACATGAATGTACGTGGTTCACGATATACCGTACGCGTGCAATAATAATCGCGCGGATCTGACGCACCGCACCGCGTCACGCCGTCCTCGCTCGGTTATTTCCATTTTCTCGGGCAAGGGTATATAGAGAGACACGGCGCGTCTGTGCGATGAAAAATCCGACGGGGATCGCGAGCGGCGGAGGCGGAACGGTGACCAGCCTGGTGTTCAACGCCCTCATCTCTCTGACGTTCATCCTCATCGTGCACGTCCTCCTGAAGAAGGAGATGTTGTCGTCGGCCTCTTCCTCTCCTCCTTCCTCCGGCGGCGGCAGGAGCGGCAGGAGGTCGCAGAAGAAGACGTCGTCGACGGCCGCGACGACGACTGCCTCCGCGGAACAGGACGACGACGACGAGCTCCTCCGCTACATCGACGAGGGAGAGCCGGACGAAGAAGAAGAAGAAGAAGAAAAGGAGGAGGACGTGGTGGAGGAGGAGCAAGAACGAGAACGAGAAGGAACGAGCAAAAAACGATCGTCGCCGCGCGATGTCCAGACGGCCAGGTTCGTGTCCTCCGCGTACGCGCCCGGAAGAAGCAGTCACGACCCCGTCACCAAGAACGGCGGAGGGAGGCTCATCCGTCAATACCCGGACGAGAGATCGATCAACGGAGGCGACACGACGATGGCGGGGGTGCGAGGCACGACGGGAGGCGTTCCCCCGTCCACGGACCACAGTCCGCTGCCGTTCCCCGTCGCGGCATAAGTCAGGTACGCGTCGTCCGTGACCATAACAGCAGCATGCACGTGGGCCGTATCTCGCTGTGCGACGGCACGGCGCACAACATCAAATCCGACGACGACAAGGCCCGCATCCTCCACGAACTGGAGAGGCACTACGGCGTGAAGGTGGTGCAGCGCCACCACGACGACTTCCGCCCGGAACGCCACGGAGACGTCCTGAGGCGCACGCCCCACCTGGCGTGCACGAGGAGCAACGGCAACCCCTACTTCGTGTACCTCACGCGCTGCGGGTTCGTCAACCAGTGCGTGCTGGTGGACAAGAAGGTCCAACAAGGTTACTTTTTCCCGCGTATGATCCTGTTGCGCCTGCGCTTCCGCGACGATCTGTACGATAACACCCTGTTCGACGGCGAGATGGTCAAAGGAAAGGACCCGCAGCGGCAGCAGCAGCAGTGGTACCTGCTGTTGGGAGACGTCCTGGTGCACCGCAAGCGCCCGCTGACGCAGGTCAACCTCGTGGACCGCATCAACCTCGTACACGCGATCCTGACCGACGCCTTCGTCCCCGACGACCAGGACGTGTGTCTCCTCCGCGTCAAGTCGTACTTCCCCTGCGAACAGCTACGGCGGCTCGTGGAGGAGTTCGTGCCGAGCCTCCCTTACACCTGCCGCGGCGTGTACTTCCGCCCTTTCGACCTACGCCATCGCTCCATTCTCGTGAACTTCGACGACTCCCTCATCCGTCGCGACGTCCGCATCAATTACCGCTCGGCCGCGAGCTTCCTCCTGTCCACCGACGTGGATCGGAAAGAAGGAACGATGCCACGCCCCGTCGCGGGCGCGATGCGCCGCCATCGTCCCGCGGCGACAGCGGCACCCCCCCGTCCGCCGCCCCCGTCGTCCGCCACTCCTTCCTCCTCTCCCGCGACGGACCCGACGACGAAGCGCAGGACCATGTGGGTCAAACACACCAAGATGCCGGACGTGTACGAGGTGCATCCCTCTGCACCTTCCGCCGCGAAGGCGAACAAGCCGGAGATCGCCTGCGTCCCGGACCTCGCGAGCAGTCTCATGCTGAGGAGGACTTTCGAGTACTTCGGCGTCAACGACGCGGTCCCCATGGAATGCGTGTACAACGCGCGCTTCAAGAAGTGGGCCCCGGTGGGCGCCGTCGTCGCGTCCTCGTGATTCCGAACTCGTCCGCGAGCTTTATTTCCGACGACGCGTCCGAAAAAAAGGCCCCGTAAAAAAAGAGGATGGACGGCGGAAGTCACAAGCAGGAAGACGTCGTGCCCCTGTGGAAAGACCACTGCATCCACTCCGGGGTCCGGTTCCCTCCGCCTCACGCCTCTCTCGGGTTGCGATTGTACGCGAAAGATACGCGGTCCGCGGGAAGAGCGGCGGTCCGGCCCCTCACGGCGGACCAGGAGGAGATCGCGCTCCGATACGCTGCGCTCGTCGCGAAAGAAGCCCCCGTGCTGAAGTCTCCTGCGTTCCTCCGTAATTTCTCGCGGGACTGGAAGGCCGTCCTGGGGAGCGATCGCGAAGGCGAAGACTGGGACTTCCTCCGGCTCCACCGCGACGCAGAGCGAAAAAAGCCGAAGCTCCGCCCTCCTCTCTCGCAGGAGGAGGAGAAGTCACCGCCTCAAAGGGCCACCATCGACGGCGAGGCGTACCCGGTGACCAACGGCGTCGTGCAGCGCCCGGGGGTGTACGTCGCGCGCACGGACGCCCATCCGCTCCACGGCCGCATCCGGACCCGCGTGAGGCCCGAGGACGTCACCCTCAACCTCAGTCGCGGTGCACCGACCCCTCCTCCTTATCCCGAGTCCGCGCGGGCGTGGCACCAGGTCATCCACCGGCCGCGCGTGTCCTGGTTGGCCAGGTGGAGGGACCCCCTGTCACGGGAGTTCAAGTACATGACAGTGCGCACCGCGGCCCTGGAGACGCAGACAAAGTACGACGCCCTGAAGTTCGCCGCGGCGGAGCGCTTGGGTAGAGAGATGCCGCGGGCGCGCCGAAGGCTCCGGCGCGTCCTCGAGTCTCCCGCGGCGTCGGAAAAGACGAAAAGGACGGCGACGTGTGCTGCACTGGTGCTCGAGTTCGGCATCCGGCGCGGAGGAGGAAACCGGACGGTGACCACCGGAGCCACGACGCTCCGCGCCAAGCACGTCCTCCTCTCCTCCGCCGGCGGCAGACGAGTGAGGCTACGGTTCACGGGAAAGGACGGCGTGGCCTTCGACGCGACGCGAAGCGTGACCCCCGAGGTGTACGCCTCCCTGAAACGCGCTCGCGAACGTGCCGCCTCCGGCGGAGGGGAGGAGGAGCCGCTGTGGGAAGACGTGTCCCCCGCCGCGGTGAACGCGTTCATGGACGAACACGTCCTCCGGGGACTGACGTCCAAGGTGGTCCGCACGCACATCGCGACGTCCATAGCACGGAGACGACTCCTGGCGGGAGACCGGCGCCGTCCACGCGGCGACCCCCTCCTGCTGCGCGAGATGCCGAACGCGGCGCTGCTGGAGGTGGCGTGGACGTTGAACCACAGGAAGAACGGCGGCGCGGAGGTGGGCGACGATACGACGGCCTCCTCTTCCTTCCTGTGCGCACTCCGCCGGTTCTGGAAGGTCGCGGCCGCGACCACGACCGCGACAAAGAACTCCGACGCCGTCGTGCGGGACCTGAAAGCCGCGGCCGGTCGCCTGGGTCTGGCCCCCACGACGTCCAAGATGAACTACGTGGACCCCGCAGTGATGTTGCGCTTCGCGGAGCAGCACGACCTGCCCGTGTCCGTTCTGTATTCTCCCGCCCAGATGGCGCGCCTGGTCCCGCGTCAGCGGCACCGATATCCCGCACATAAAGCCCCTGTATGAGAGGGTGGAGTACCACACCAAAGCAACAGAAGCAGCGGCCTCACCTTCGGCAGCTCTCCTTCCCACCGAGACGACGACCATGGCCGCGACAGACATCCCCATCTCGGACCCCATCATCCTGCCCCAAGACTTCGATATCACCAAGCTCAGCGTGGCCGCGGACCCCAAGCCCATGGGCGCGAGCAAGGCGCGCCAGGCCGCCGTCAACTACAACGGGCGCCGCCTGGTCGTCCAGACGCCGCCCATGCGCTGTCCCTTCGGGATGAACCGCTGGGCGGAGGAAGACAAAAACGAGAAGTTCTCCGTGGACCTGTCGTTCGGCGCGTCCGCGGGAGAAGCGAAGTTCCGCGAGATGACGGAGACCATGGACCAGCTGCTGGTCCACAAGGCCATGGAGTACAACCAGAACTGGCTGCGGTCGCCCAAAAACAACGAAGACGCGGTGGGCGCCATGTACACGCCCATGGTCAAGCTGTCCAAGAAGGACCCCAGCGCCTACCCCCCCAACTTCAAGGTCAAGGTGCCTTACAAGGACGGCAACTTCCGCTGCGGCGTGTTCAACTCCAAGCAGGAGCGCCTGAACCTCAACGACGTGGACATCCGCGGCGCCACGGTCGCGGTCATCATGCAGTGCGTGGGCGTGTGGATCGTGGCCGGCAAGTTCGGCTGCACCTGGAACGTGCTGCAGATGCGCGTCAAGCTGCCCACCGTGCAGAGGGGGTTCGCCTTCAACACCAAGGCCCTCGAGGACGAAGAGGAAGAAGAGGAGGAAGACGTCCCCGCGAAGGCGGAAGACGAAGGCGCGGTCAATCAGCAGGAGCAGCAGCAGGACGCCGACGAAGACGCCGGTGCGGCGGCGGCAGCGGAGGAGACGGAGAATAAGAAGACGTCGTCCCGGGGAGGCACGAAGCGCGGAACGTCTTCGGCCGCGAACAACGACAAGAAAAAGCCCGACCTCTTCGACTCGGACGACGAAGACAATTGACCGAAGTGAGACGGAACATGTAAACAAAAACGACGACGGTTATGCGCTTTCTGTTCACGGCGCACTGTTCACCCGCGCGGTCGCAAGCTCCGTGGCCGCCTCGAAGGCCACCTTTTTCGCGAATTCCTCCGTCGCCTCGCTGCCCGTGCTCAAGGCCTCGAAGATGCGAGCGTACTTGACCGGGTTGACGCGCACGGCGAGGAACGCGACGCCGAACACGCCGCCTCCTCCGTCGGGTTTCCTCGGGCCTTCGTCCTCGAAAGGGCCGGCCAGGAGTCCCCCGTCCTCCGGCGAATCCACTTCGCACGCGATCGAGGAAAGCTGCGGGTGGAGGGGAGGCTCGATCCTCACGCTCATGCGCGATCCCGAGAACAAGGCGTGCGCTTTGAGGATCTGCGCCTCGGTGGGCTCGTGGTCGCCCGCGTCGGGGAGGAGCAGCGTGTGGGTGTCCTTCCCCCCGAAGGCCACGCCCACGATCCAGATGAGGCGTTCGATGTCCGGGAAAGTCAAGGTCACGTGCCGGTGCGCGTACCGTCCTCCTTCTTCCTTGGTCGAGACGTATACCTTCCACGCCGCGACCAGGATTCTCAGATGGTGGCGCAGGCATCCCGTGACACGCGAGGAATTCGTCCGATCGCTGTGGCCTTCGCGGCATAACACATCGTCCACGCCACCTCCGACATCGTGCAGGAACAGCATTTCTCTCTCCGTCCGCTTTCTCCACTCACGTAGTACGCAGACCGAGAGAAGGCTTCTCTCTCTTTCGATTTTTCGTGGTTTCGATCAGGGTGCGTAACGACGTCTCCTGTCTCGACGCTGCCCAGGCAGCGCGGGTCTCGTCGACGACGCGTCCGTCCTTCGCGAAGTCGTCTCATCGTCGTCCGGCGGAGACGCGACGCAAAACTTTCGGTGATCGTCTCTGGCGGACGCGAAACACTCGGAGGACAGGGACGAGGGCAGGAACATCCCGGACTCCTCGAAGTCTTCGCCGACGCCGCACGTCGCCGTGGTCGTCGCCGCGTGAAACAGACAGCTCACGTGCAGCGCCAAGGCGACGAAGGCGGCCACGCGTTCGGCGAGCCTCTGCGTCGCGGTCGTGGTGGAGAAAGAAGATCGAAAGAGAGGACAGGAAGAGACCCGGCGCAGCGTCGTCGTCGCCGTCCTGTTCGTCCTCCTGCCGTCTTTCGCCGTCGTCGGCACCACCGTCGTGTCGTCGCCGTCCCCGCTCGGCGGCTCCGGCTTCTTCTTCCGCTTCTGGGAAGGAAGGAACGGACGGCGGCGAAGGCCGCCGCCGTTGACGAACGCCGTGGACGTCGACGGCGCTCGGTCGTTCGTGGCAGGCGTAGTCCTCGCGGCGACGCTGGTGACGTCAGGGGCACTACGGACGCGATGCATGCTTCTGTCCTCCTTCTCCTTTCCACTTTCGAAAAGAAAATTCCTTGAATATCGCGTCTTCTCCTTGCGGCGGGATCGCGATCCCTGCCGACGCCTTTCGTCTCCTGCATTCCTCCGCTTCGCGCCGCCGTTTCAGCATGGCCTCGCGGTCGAAGTCGAAGAAGGTGTAGTCCGACTCTTTCAGCTGGACGCCCATGCGCGTCATGAGGGCGCGGACGCCGGTCCTCACGATTCCCCGGTTGTCCGACAGGTCGTCGGTGGTCAGCATGGGCACCCGAGCGCGCAGCAGCGTGCCTGCGCCGTCCGTCTTTTCCACCCCGACCTTTACGGGGACGTCGGGGTGGTGCAGCATGACCTCCCCGTACTTGCGACGGTCCTGCAGCTCCTGCGTGACCGCCTCCGCGAGCTCGCCGTAGTCCAGGTCCGTCAGTCCGTCCGCGGGGTCCATGCGGAAGCGGGTGTTGGCCAGCATGACGTCCACGCTGAAATAGTGGTAGCGCATGCGCGACCGGTTGGCGATGGGCGTCTTGTACACCAGGCGGTTGGGGATGGTCACCAGGACGCGCGTGCCCAGCTCCTCGATCACGGTGTTCATCAGGCGGAAGTCCAGGACCTCGCCCTCGCGACCGTTCACGTCGATGACGTCCCCCACCGCGTAAGTCTGCGTCATCAGCATGATGAGCCCCGACGCGATGTCGTTCATGGTGCCCTGCAGCGACAGCCCCACCACCACCACCAGCGTGAACAACAGGGCGATCACGCTGGTGACGCGGACGCCGATCAGCACCAGGACCACGACCAACGCGAGGACCACGAAGGCCCAGTACACCGCCGCCGCGCCAATGGAGTTCCCGATGCCGTCGCCTATTTGCTCGGGGTCGGAGTTACGGATGCGCTCCTCGAACTCCGCGACGACGGTGGCATCCGTCTCGGTCTTGTACGTATGTCGGTGCGCCACGGAGGCGCGAAGGACGGAATGCGCCACCTTGCTACCCACGACGTGCCCGACCACCAGTATGATCGTGCCCGCCACGATGCGCAGGGCGTTCGTCAGCCAGTCGTCCGCCGTGAAGATGTTCTCCTTCCGCAGGTGTTCCCCGTGGAGGCGATCGCGGATCTTATCCTTCACGCTCATCGGGTTCACGACGGGTGCCATGTGTTAAACGTCGACGGTCTGGAATGAACGCACATAAAAAAGATGATGCTCCGAGGCTCAAGAAGAAGACAGGGGGACGTCGTCGAAGCCCTGGAGCAAGGCGCGGAGCTCGGCGGGCCAATCGGCGTCGGTGATCCCGGTGTCCTTGGCCTTGGCGATGATCGAGTTGATCTTGACGACCAAGTCGTCCAGGGTGGCGTTTCCACCTTCCGCGGCGGAGTTGATCTGACGCAGGAGACCCGACAGAGGACCGAAACCGGCGAGGTCTGCGGACTGCATGAGGGAGGATTAACATCGGGTGATAAAAAAATCGAGGAAGTCGGGTCCTTCCGGAGATCGATCGATCGTCACACGCAGACGTGGATGAACAGCGAAGGCGGGAAGTACACGTCTCCGTCCGTGAACTGCAGGGTCACGAAATCCTCGTTGCTGCGCTCCCGACGCGCTTCGCGCACCTGCAGGACGGGACTCTGTCGCGCCAGCTTCGCTATGGCGGCTCCTCGACCGCTGTACGGATTGTCCTGGTCGATGCGCGTGGATTCGGCGTCCGTGATCTTCATGACGCGGCTCCCTCCGCCCTTGGCGTCCATCGCGTTCAGCAGCGTCTCGGCGCCGTCACGGAGCATCCGCACCTCCCCGTGGCCGCCCTGCCACGTCCGGAACTTGCCCTGGTACGCGCAGGAGCCCCATATGGTCGGCTTCGCTGCTCCGCCGCTTCCGCTTCCTCCTCCGGTATTTCGGAAGACGTAGACCGCGAAGAAGATCAAGAAGGCCACGAACGTCACGATCGCGACCGTGATCGCCACGAACTTCACGACCTTCCACATGTCCACCTGAAACGGGGGAGGAGACGGCGACGACCGCTGGACCCAATGTGCGGAGTTTGAGTTCATCGTCTTCGACGACGAAGAGGGGTTACTGTGGTCACATAAAATTTTCACGAATATCTCGCCGTACGTGCTTCGTCGTTACATAATCAGACACGTTTCGATCGGTCCGTTCATCGATGCCCAGGCGGAAAGGGAGGCCGAGTCACGTTTCCTGACCGCTGCTTATCTAATATTCCGTTTTTATGCGTGAAATCAGCATTCATCTTCGATGTATTTTACGACGTCAGAGAAAAATTCAAAACCGTCTCGAGTTACCTTCCCCGGGTCCTTTTCCGAATCGAAACGGGTATGAGCATTTTCACGGGTCATCTCGACTACGGGTAATCTATCGTGATTATAAATGTTATCGATATCCATATGTAACGAGTCGAGAGTCACCAGACAGTATTTTTACCTTCGTTGGAATTCACATCAACGTATTTCTTGATATCATCATTTCCGATGACTACACTCTCATTTTCGCCCCAAGCAAAAACCACCGGATTGTTCTCGGACTTATTGTGTCCACACACGATGATCTTCACGGGGTCTTATCTTATCAACGTGATCGCCCAGCGACCACTAATTTTTACTGTCGTCTGCGGATGGTGCAGACGCGGTCGGAGGGCCGTGCTCGGCGCCGGTCGGGGGAGCGGCGGAAGTCGCAGCGGATGTGGTGGACGGAGGAGGTTTATGATTCACCGCGGACTTTACGTGCTCCCGTAGCATGTCTTCCAGTTTCCTCACCAGCTCCAGGCCTTCCCCCTTCAAGTTTGTCGCGTATGTATCGGACGAAAGGAACTGTCCTTTTCTGTTTGCACCCTCAGGAAGCTCTTCGCACTGGAACGTCTCGAAGTGGGAGCCGCTATCGTCGGTTTCCATGTGGACCACCGAGATCCGGTCTGGGTCTTGGTCTGATGAATGAAGCGAATCCACGGACACCACGCAATATTGGTCATTTTCTTTCTTCTTTTCCCAATTCGTGGTTGGGACAGAATCTACGGTGTCTGTAGGATCACCGTTTGTTGTGTAGATGGCCATGGACGGATTCATACTACATTTATTGTGTCCACTCACGTTGACCTTGATGCCCGAATTGACGGGGAAATGTCTTTGGAATTCGTACGTTTGGGGTATTCCCTTGTGATCCTTGTGCCAAAGGAGTCCATCCCGTTCGATCAAATCATTAAAGAAAGCATCTACTCCCATATCTGATTCTTTGTTACGTAGAGTATCAAAAAGGTCGATGTTTATACGCTGTAAATACGATTTAATGTCATTTTCTTCTATTTTTATTGTACTTACAACATTTTTCCAATTTTCGATTTCATTATTTGCATTTTCCCTGATTCTTTTCATTCTCTCGAGATACGATTCTCTGTCTTCTTTTAATTCACCAATTTGAATTCTTCTCGCTTCACTCTCTTCGCGTATTGCATGGTCTGCACTATCTTTGATATGGCGTGGAAAGGTGTGCGTCATATGACGATTTTTGGATAACCAGTGTGCGAACTGGAGATCCCATTTCCTCAGACCGGCGTGAGTGAACACCGCGTCTTCTATTTTGATCACAGGGGATTGTCT
>Ga0102930_1000048_pt1 | contig 34977 bp, 35 predicted proteins | sample SalPon1_B_H2O_MG_FD_84514 | JGI IMG/M metagenome (GOLD analysis project Ga0102930, IMG submission 84514) | Salt pond water microbial communities from South San Francisco under conditions of wetland restoration - Salt Pond MetaG R1_B_H2O_MG | ecosystem: Environmental > Aquatic > Non-marine Saline... | reverse complement strand
TCATTTTTACCGAATGCGTAGTATTACTGGCAACATTTCGGTAATATGAATAGTTGCGTGAAAAAGTAGCTAAAACTATTTGATAGTGATATATTTACAAAAACAATTATAAACTTTAAAAAAGACCTAACATAAGCAATTATTTATATTACGTGTTAGGCAACGTTAATTATGAGTAACTTAACTACATTAAAAGGAATGATTTTAGGTATGGAAAATGCGGGTGCAAAGTTTGTAAAGACTGACGGTTTCTATGTATTTTTTAATATACCTAAAGACTCGGAGATAGATGATGATGAAAAACTTAAAAGAGCTAAACAAGCCTTTACAAAAATGTTTGGACTTGGTTTAAAAATACGTAGGGTTAATGTTGCCTAACATTTCTTGTATAACATTAGTAGCGTGGAATAATAACTAAATTAAGTAAATATGAAAAAATTAGAAATAAGTAAATTAATAAAGGATTACGGTGATTTTAGAGTTGAAGCAAACACCTTAGATGAATTGCGTAATTATGAAAACAAATTAGTAGATAGGCTTTATAAAGCTATTAATGTTATGCAGTGTTGTATGGGCAAAGCCGAACAGTTAAAATGTGACAGTTGCAATGGCACGGGAATGGTTGAAGGAGACCACATAGATGAATTAGAGAGTTGCCTTACTTGTAATGGACGAGGCACATTTTAATTGCATACAACAACGAATAACAACACAAAAAACATTAAGTAATTAATAATAAAACACTTATGAATAATAAAAAGTTAGAAAATGAACTATATTACAATTGGATTAGTAACATAGAGTTCAAAAGTGAACTAACAAAAAAAGTAAAAATTTGTAAAGCAAAACGATTTGAAACGCAAAAGCAAATAGCAGAACTGCTTCATCTTTCACTCACTAAAATAAAGCAAATAGAAAACGGGACTTGTAAAGACTTTAATGCTATTTTAGCGTATATTAATTATTTTGACTATACTTTAAAAATTATATAAAAATGAAAAATAAAACTAAATACAAAGTAAATTGCAAACAATCAACAATAGACGTTTATGATGTTTTACAAGCATTTAAAGTAATTTGTCCTGCTAGACAACACGCTATAAAAAAGCTTTTGAAAACAGGAAATCGTGGATATAAAGACGAAGAGCAAGATTTAATTGAATCTAAAGAAAGTATTAACAGAGCAATAGAACTATTAAAATGGAGAGATTAACGCTAATTGATGCAGACAGTCTTTTATACAAAAACATAGAAGACTTAAATGTTTACCAAGATAGAATACACGAAATATTTGAAGAAATAATAAACAAATCTGATTGTGATTTTTATAAAATATTTATTGAGCATCCTAAAAATACCACATTTAGAAAGATACTAAGTAAGTCTTATAAATCTAACAGAAAAGGGAAGCCATTACCGTTTAATTATGTAGAAATTAAAAAACATATTATAGAAACCTATAATCCTTATATAGCAGTTGGAGCAGAGTCAGATGATTATTTAATATCTACTTGGTTTCATGTAAAAAAAGAATACCCATTAACAGAAGTAATAGTTTGTGCTAATGACAAAGACTACTTAACCTTTCCTGTCACCTATATGGATTTGTATTACGGAAGATACTTAGAAGTTAAAAATATTAGCGAGAAAAAAGCTAAGTTTAATTTTTACTTACAATTATTAATGGGAGATAACGCAGACGGAATGAAGTGTTTAAAAGGTGTAGGATTAAAAACTGCAAGCAAGATGATATCTAATTGTAAGACAGATTTAGATTATATGAAAGTTATATGGCATGAATACAGAAAACGAAACAAAAGTGCTTATTTAGCAAAAAAAGCCATAAGAGATAATTACCTTATGCTTAAATTAAGAACAGATTTAAGACCTTGCAAAGTGTTTGATGAAGTAGAAATTGAATAAATATTGATAATCATATACATATTTCTGTTATCTTTGTTAAAAACAAGTAATGGCTAAAAAGAATCTTAAAATAAAAACAACATCTAATCGAAAGGATAGAATGTTTTTAGGTAAATTATACAAGTCTAAACTAGAAAAGATTATGGCTATGTGTCTGCATGAACAAGGCTTACCTATTAATTACGAAACAAAAAAAATAGTTTTATTTAATGCAATAGATTCGGATGTTAAAAGCTATAAAAGAACAACAAATGGCAAGGGCATATTTAAAAACAGAATGTTTAGCAAAGTTTCTGAAATATCTTATACTCCTGATTTTGTAGATAGTGAATCTCATTTTGGTAAAAAAGGTTCGTTTATTATAGAAGTAAAAGGATTTCCTACTCCTATATTTAATCTTAGGTATAAATTATTTGAACGACATTGCACATTAAATTATGAAAACGTGGATTTATATATGCCAAGAACAGCAGATGATTGTTACGAAACAGCTAAACTTATAAAAGATAAATATGTATATTAGAGATTTGAGACGTAAAAAAAGATTAGAAAATCAAGACTTGTTAAGTTGCGAGAAAACAAGAATAGTAAATAACTTTTTTGAAGAAATATACAATAAGCTTACAGATGTTTATGAAAGCGTGATGGATGGAGAAACAGAATTGTCTAATTGGGAAGTGAGTATAAATAAAAAAGCCAGCGATTAAACTGGCTTTTACTTTTTACTTAATTAGCTTTTCTAAGCTTTTTCTTAAAGGTTCTCCTTCTTTACTTTTTAAGTAGTTTTTTAATTTCTCGTAAGGGTCTTCATCAAAGCCAATAGTAAACAATTCTCTTTTGTCTTTAACAGTTAAGAATTTGTCTTTTTTGTCGCTTAGTTTAATTATACCTGCATCAATAGCGTTATAGCCTAATGCAATAACACTTAAATCTTCATCGCTAATCAAATCACTAATTAAATTAGCGGTTTCGGCATCGGCTTTAGATTTAGATATTAAATTGTGCTTAATGGTAGAGACAGGCATACTAGATGCTTTGTTACCTAAAACTGAACGACCAATAGCTTTAGCTTCAAAGTCTTTTAACTCGATTATAGAACTACCTAATAAAATGTAGTTTTTCTCTTGTTCTAACTCTTGTTCAGCTTTTGCTTCTGGGTCAATTTCATAGTATTTTTTATCCTTGTAAGGGTGGTAAATACTGAGTAACTTTTGCAAAACTACGTTATCTTTTGGTACGGTAATTCTACCATTGTAAAACACTACACGACCTAATAAAGAACGACCTTTTTGCTCGTCTTCAAATACGGTTGTTTGGTTTTCACAATAACGGATAGGCTTGTTTTCGCCACCTTCTCGATAGATTAGTGGGTTTTTAGGAGTTGAAGTAACTCTTAAATCGTAACTTACAGGAAATGCATCTCGACCATCATTTCCTATGATTTGGTAAACTCTGTCTTTTTTTACCCAATCGTCTTTTTTTGTTGCTCTAGGCATAATAAAATGAATTAAATTAGTAATAATACAAAATTAATAAAAAAAAACTACACGAGTTTTCAACAATTATTTTATCTTTGAACAAAATTAGTAACTTAAATTTAATTAAATATGGCAAGTTTAAACAGCCTTTACATTAAGGCAGAAACATTAGAAACGCTAAGCAAAGTGTTATCTAAGAAAAAAGGAAAAGAAGCTAAGGGAATAGAATTAACTATTGCTTTATCTGACGAAGGAAATGATTACGACCAAAACGTATCAGCTTACGTGGCTCAATCTAAAGAAGATAGAGAAGAAAAGAAACCTAGATTCTATGTAGGTAACGGAAATACTTTTTGGACTGACGGAGAAATAACAGTAGTTAAGAAGCAAGCTAAAGAAGAAGGTCAAACAGCTTCATCTGATTTAGATGATGATGAAGATGACTTACCTTTTTAACAATTAACTTTAACAAGCCATTAAAGGAGATGCATTCTCCTTTTTTTGGCTACATATATCATTAGAAACTATTAAATCATAAACAAATGGAATTACAAGTAAAACACACAGAATTTGGATTATCAGAACAAAAAGCTAACGAAATAACAAAAGGCTTAAACACTATTATTAGAGAGAGAGAAGCTTTAGAAGAGCAATATTTATCTCTTATAATGGAAGAAATTACACCAGAATTATCAGAAGAAGCTAGAGAATTAAGGCTTAGAATTAGAGATAATAGAACAAAAGGTCTTACTAAATGGCACAAAGCTAATAAAGAATACTTCTTGCAAGGCGGTAAGTTCGTAGATGCTATTAAGAATAAAAATATTATTCACAATGAAGAAATGGAGAACAAGCTTTTAGCTATAGAAAAATACGAAGAAAATTTAGAGAAAGAACGTAAGAAAAAATTAGCTGAAAGTAGGCTATCTGAAATAAACAAATATGCTACAGAAGAAGATTTGGTTGGTGTTGATTTAGGTGAAATGAATGAGAAAATGTTTAAATCATTTTACAACCAATGTAAAGAGTCTTATGAAGAAAAAATAAAACAAGAAGAAGCAGAAGCTAAAGCTAAGAAAGAAGAACAAGAAAGATTAGCTAAGATAGAAGCTGAAAACAAAAAGCTACAAGCAGAATTAAGAGAAAAAGAGCGATTAGAAGCTAAAGCTAAAAAAGAAAAAGAAGAAAAGGAAAGGTTAGAAAAAGAAAGAAAAGAAAATCTAGCTAAAGCACCTTTGAAAGTAAAACTAAACTCTTGGCTTGATGAATTTAGTTGTCCTGATAATGCAGAAGAACACGAAGTACAAAGTGAAATAATAGAAAAATTTACTTCATTTAAAAATTGGGCTAAAAACAAAATAAATAACATTTAAAAACTAGAAATTATGAACTTATATCAAAAATTATTAGAGATTCAAAAACAAGTAGTAGGGCTTGCAGACGATAAAAAATCTTTTGGTTACAAATACGTATCAGGAGATAAAGTGCTAAGCCACATTAAACCACTTATGAATAATTATGGATTGCTTTTAAAGCAAGAAGTATTAGACATAGATAACGTAAGACAAGACTACACTACTAGAAACGGAGAAAAAAGTGAAATACTTACTCGTGCTAAAATGAAGTTCACTTGGGTAGATACAGAAACAGGAGAAAAAGATGAAAACTTGTTTGCTGCTAACGGACAAAATGATTGGGAAAAAGGATTAGGTAGTGCATTGACTTATGCTGAACGATACTTTTTGCTTAAATACTTCCACATAGCTACAGATAAAGATGACATTGATAATCCTTATAGAAAAAGAAAAGAAGAAGCAAAACAAGTCAAAAAACCTACAGAAACAAAAGCTAAAAAGACTACAGCTAAAAAGAAAACTTTAGTATCTAATATAGATGCTTTAGTTGAAGTCTTAAACACAGATAAAAAGGAAAAAGCATTGAAGCAACTATCTGAACAACGATACATAAACGCTAAGCAAAAAGAATATTTGTCTGAATTTTTAACCCAAGAAGAACTTTCTAAAATCGAAATTAGATAATGGATAATACACGAATGAAATCAATATTAGATAACATTAATCTAATAAACAAAGACGAACTATTAAAACCTAAAGAAGTAGACTATTTATTTACCTATGTATGCAGAGAGTTTACCACGTTTAATAAATCTGAAATTACAGACTTTTTAAATAGACATAACAACGAGTACCAAAGATTATACGGTAACGGAGAAGTAATAGCTAAAAAAATGTTCAATAAAACAGAACTTAAAAAACTTGCTACGGTGTCTAAAAATAAAACCATTGTAAATAAATCTTCATTAACTCAGCTAATTAATATGGTTGGGGATTTTAGAAAGTCTTTTGATTTACCTATTAGGGATAAGCCACAACTTATCCCACAAGAAGAAAGCACATTAAACTACGAGTTAAGCAAAGAAGAGAATGAAGAATATATGGATGCAATACTTGATAGTGATTTAACTGAAACCTTTGATGCTATTGTAGATGAGTTTTATATCTGGTGTGGTAAGGTATTAAGTCATGGTTTTCAAGATAAAATCGTAGATGGTTTTAATGAAGTACATAGTAGCAATATGAGCAAGCTAGATGTAGACGGCAAACCAATTAAACGAGCAGACGGAAAAGTAATGAAAGGAGAAAACTACTTTAAACCTAATCTATCTAAAATACTAGACAATGAAAGTTAATGAGATAAAAGAACAAATCGAAATTGAGTTTGATTTAGATGACTTGCATAAGCGAGTAAGGTATATTGAATACGTTGTTGCTCGTGGTTTATTTAATTACATAATGCACGTTAAAGAAGGTTATTCTATGCACAGAATAGCACGTAAATATGGATATTGCCACGCTACAATAATTAACTCAATTAAGAAATTTAAACAACTAATGAAATTTAAGAATGAATTTACGCAAAATGTAGATTCGTTTTTATTAATATACAACGGAAAAAAATGGGAAGACCAAAAAAAATAAGAGAGTATAATTTAACAGAGATTAAAGACGGAGTTTATAGAGTAAAAATAACCTACAAAGGTGTAAACTATATTGATATGACTTTTGATGAGATACAGAAAAAAGAAGCTACTAAGTCTATTGATATTACAATACTTAAACACAAATTACCTTACAAAACTAAAAATAATTTTAAACGTATATAATTATGAAAATATCAGAATTAGAACAAGACATATTAGTAGACTACCAAAACAATACACCACTAGAGTTAATAGCTAATGAGCCTTATGAAGTTGATGTAAACGACTTTATTGTGCTTAGCATAGCTTTGGGTAAATACTCACAAAGCGACAAACTAGATGCTTGTTTGTGCTTCTTAGACGAAGTTAAACGCTCATTTATTGATAGGGGTTATGATAATGAAATTAGAGTAGATACAGAGCATTTTAAGTTTGTTGCAGTTTATACAGAAACAACTTGGGATGAAGGCTTGCACACAGAAGAAATGATACAAAGTTTCGATACGTGGTTTTGGGAAGATAAGCTAGGTATAAACGAAGAAGCTTTAAATTACTTAGGGTATAAATTAGATTTAATTGTAGACGAATATAAATAAAAGGATATGGACATAAATGTTTTATTAAATAGATTAGATAAAATTGACAATATTTTATCAAATCAATACCATACAGTTGATAAGCAAGTAGGAAAAAGAACTGTATCTTTTAGAGAGCCTAAATATCATATTGATTTTATATCTAGAATTGCAGATGAAAAAACTCAAATCTTAAAAAGATTAAACAATGAAGGTTTAATAACAGACGATGATATGGCTGAGTTTTGGTTGTCTGAAAAATATGAATTTACACCTAAAATAAACTACGAAAAAGTAGATTTATAATTTTACAACATTTAAACAAAGTAAACCTATAAATAAAACAATATGAATAAAAAGAACATATTAAACCAACACAAACTACTTGCGTTAATATCGTGTAGTTTAGATACGTTAGATGATTTGAAAGCTAACAGTAAAGATGCTAGAGATATGTACGATGCTATGGAGAATCTTGAACCATTTCTAAAAAAAGCTATTGATGATTCTTTTTTAAGGTCTAAGTATTTAGCTAGTAGCACTGTTATAAACGATATGCACAAGAAGTTTGATACAGTTGTGAGAAAAACCTATAATGAACATAATAAATAAAAAGATATGAGTTTAGATGTATCGCTTTATAGCGTAGAAAAGAAAACAGTAATGTGCTACTCATGTATGCACGAACACGAAGAACAAGAGTTGCTTTATGATTCTAATATTACGCATAATTTAAACGAAATGGCAGATAAAGCAGGAATTTATAAAGCCCTTTGGAGACCAGAAGAAATAGGTGCGAAATACGCTAAAGACATTATTGAAATAGTAGAGAAAGGATTAGCTGATTTAAAAGCAAGACCTGAATATTTTGAGCAATTTAATAGTCCAAATGGGTGGGGAATGTATCATCATTTTGTTCCGTTTGTAGAAGACTATCTTAATGCGTGTAAAGAATATCCTGATGCTGAGATACACATAAGTAGGTAGTAATTGTTGAAAACTTATTTTTGTATAACGTATATAATACTTATATTTGTAATTCAAAGTAGTGGAAACCTTAAGACATTTTTTTAACGATAGACCCTATTGGCTGGCATTCCACTCCGCCCCCGATAGGGTTCTATCTTTTGTTATAATAATATGAGTTTAGAGCAATTACAATCATCAGCAAACTATATAACACCAGAAGTGTTAGAAGTTTTAAACAAAGCTAACAATATTGATGTTTCATCACTTACAAGGCATCGTAAAGATAGAGTTGTTTTTAAAGGTGTTTATTTTTTATTCAATTATCTTGATGAACTCGTTTATATTGGCTCAACAAATGACATCTACAATAGATTAAATTTTCACTTTAAAGAAGAAAAGAAAGATTATAAAACATATTCTTTTATTGAGTTCAAAGATGATGAATATAAAATAGTTGAAAGATTTTTAATTAACAAATTTCTACCTAAATACAATAAAGATATTGTTACTAAAAAAATAAAAAGCTTATAAAATATAAACATGAGATATAATAGCAACATAAACAACGTAAAAGCAAACGAGTGGGGATTAAATATAAAGCAAGCATACTTATTCTCTTGGATGTATGAATTACCTAGTTGGGCTGATAAGATAGTTGTAGAAAATAAAGATTATTATTTTGCAAGTAAAAACAAAGCAATAGAAGAATTGCCATTACTTACAGACAAAAAAGATACAATGTATCGCTACTATAAAGAGCTTGAAAAATTAAAATTAATAGTTATTAAAAAGCTAGACGGTAAAGATTACATCAAGCTAACTACAAAAGCTAAAAAATGGAACGAATATAAATCCGAACACTCGGAAAAAAATCCGAATGAAATCGGAAAAAAATCCGAAAACAGCTCGGAAAAAAATCCGACATATAATAATACTATATATAATAATAATACTATATATAATAAAAAAACAGAAAAAGATTTTAAATTAGATGATGACAAACCACGTTTAAGAGATGAACAACATTTCTTAGAATTGTGGAATGCAGGTAGAATTAAAATACTAAAAGTAGAACATAGTAATTTTAATCATCTAGGCTATCAAGAAAAAAGCGAAGTGAATAGATTAGTTAAGGAAGGTAAAACAGTTACAGAAGTAAAACAAGCTATTGCAGGACTACTAAACCAAAAAGAAGCGTACAAAACAGTTACATCTCATCCTAAACATCTATTAACCGAAGGAAGATTTGAAGTTTACTTAGACGCATTTAGGAATAATGACAAGTCTTTATACCAAAAAAAGAATAGTAATAAGCTAAATGGTTCGCTCTAATCATACTCACGTTAGTTTTAAGCAACTTTAAACAATAAACTATATGTTTGGGTGTAAAATTAAATTAAACGCATTAGAAACTATTAAAATAAACTAAAACAATATGCTGCCATCTCCTAAAAAATCAATACTGAACTTAAAGAATAAAATGAGTAAACCCAAATTCTTTGTTTCAGACTATGATAAAGATTGCCTAAAATCTATAATACACTTCTATAACCAAACAGAAGAAGGTATGCTATTAACATACAACGACTATTATGTTTTAGTGCAACTTATTGTTAGATACGAAGTAATTAATAACAACCTAATAAACCAAATACATGAATACAATGACGAAGAACGAGAAGAATTATCTATAAAAGATATAATGAATAAGCTAACTAAAATATTTAGTACACATAATATCAAAGAAAAAGAAATGCAACTTATTATGTCAGGGAGTATGCAAAAGCATAGTAACTACGACACTAATAATAAAGAAGTAGATATAAGTAATTTAACTAAAGAACAAGTAAAAGAATTATGCTTAACTATACCTGAATCTATGTTTTTAAACAACAAAGAAACAGATAAACTACTAAAAATAGTTAGAGATTTTACTTCTTTTTTAGTAATGAAGAAGTCATCAATGAATAAAAACTTAACCAATGATTAATCCAAATTTTGATAGTGAAGAAAAAGAAAAGGATTTTAGTTGGTTTGAAGAAGAATATGAAAAATCATTTATTGACTTAACTAAAGAACCTGAAAGACCTAAGCCTATTATTAGCATAGGGAAATACGAAGATAGGGGCAAAACATACGACAATCCTATATTTACAGAAGGAGAGTTTAGTTGTATATCTGCACCATCTAAAACTTATAAGTCTTTTTTTAAATCTCATTTAGCAGCTATATATAATTCAGGAAGTTCTAAGTATTTTAATCAAATTAAAGGTTATAAAACAAATGAGTTTGCTTGTGTGGATATAGATACTGAACAAGGTAAGTTTCATGCGTGGAAAACATTTAATAGAGTTGTGCGTATGGCAGATAATAAAGTTACTGGGTATTATCCGTTTAAACTTAGACATCAAACTCCTGAACAAAGAGTAGATTTTGTAGATGCTTTATTAGCTTCTGATAAAATTAAAGAAACAATAAAAGTTGTGTTTATAGATGGTGTTGCAGATTTAATACCAGACAGTAACGACTTAGTTATGTCTCAAGAAATCGCTAGCAAAATAATGAGATGGACTGATGAATATAATATGCACGTATGCGTTATTATACACAATGCTTATGGGTCTCTTAAACCTACAGGACATTTAGGGTCTACTGTTGTGAAAAAAGCTGAAACAGTAATAAATTTAAAACCGCTGTATATTAACGAAGATGAGTTTACAGGTGTTATAAAAGTAATACATCAATTTTCTAGGGGAAGTTCTTTTGATGATTTTCACTTTAAATATGATAAAACAATAGGACATTTAAGAGAATGCGATGAAGTAGGAAACACAGAAGAAGATTTAAGTAATCGAAATGAATTTGAATACGACAATAATTTAGATGTTTTTAAAAATCCTAAAAATATTGAAGATGATGACCCTTTTTAATATATATTTGAACTATGAAAAAAACTAAAGATTTAATTACAGAATGCTATGAGCCTAAAAGTTATTATGAAACAGAATGGTGTCAAGATAAAAAATAACGGTAACGGTTAGTATAAGAATAGTAGCGTGTAAGTACGCAAAAAGATTGAGATAGTAAATACATTAATTAACAAGTAATAGCCTTATAAATTGCACCTAAATAGCTATTATTTTTATACATTGTTAGGGTGCGTTTTTTAATTATGAAACAATCAATTTGGCAGATAAACGATAATAATGCAAATAAGTTAGGGCTTTTAAAGACAGAAACTTTTTTGGATATAATAGATGTTTCTCTAAGAGCTAAAAACACTTATGGACAAGACAGTAATTGGCAAAACCCGATTTATATAGGCGATGTGTAATGCACCCTAACACCTAATAACAATACATTCAATTTATTGCACCTTTAGTAACCCTTGTTAAATATAAAAAAACTAATAAAAAACAATTTAATAATTGAGATAAAATAGTTATTAAATTAAATATTTGGTGCAATTTATTGAACACAAATTTATATAAAGCAATAAAAAATAATTTATGATTAAAAATTTAATAAACACAAACCACTCTATTAAATACCACAACGAGTTTTACTTTGAGTTATATAAAACAGATAAAGGTAAAATTAGAGAGATGAAGAAAAAACTTAAAGGTAGAAGATTTAAAATAGTAGGCACAGATAGCACAGACAACCATAAAAAGTTTTATATGCAAAAAGCAATAGAATGTTTAGATACTTTGGTATGCTTAGAATCAAAAAAAAGGTTTAATTTAAAGCGTTCTACACTCCTTAAACTAAACCCTTTGATAGATACGTCTAAAAACCCTAATTGGCCTATTTAAACATATCTATTTTAGGTCTTTTACCTTTATATAAGCTAGAGTTTACATTAGGTCTTTTGCCTTTTAATATATTATCTTCTATATTTGTTTCTAACTCGCTATTTAATTCTTCAAAAGACTTTAATTTTCCTGATTTTAAATTTTGTCTTCTTTTGTTTTTATCATACCTAGCTTTTCTAAGGTCTGAATATTTTATGTCGTAAGTAAAGTTAAGCAAGTCTTTAGATGCAGGAGCACCAAAAGCAGCCAAGCCTACAACAAAAGCATTCATCCCTAATCCTTCTAAAGCATTTTCATATTGCTTGTCGCTAACTCTAGTTTCTCCACCGTACCTAGATGCTACAACACTCAAATCTTCAAAAGATTTAACTGCGGATTTAGCTATTTTAGAGTTAACACCTAGAAATTGGTACACATCTACTTTTCCTTTAGCATTTTCTCCTGTAAAACGCATACCACCAAAAGTTAAGTTATCTTCCCAAGCATCATACTTTCTACCATCTCTAAGTATTGAGCCTAAATATTCTCTATTACCAAACTCTATTGCAGAGTTAATAAAATAAGCATTTATATTTCCTGCTCTACGTCTAATAAACATTTGAACCATTGAACTTACAACTGCTTTCTGTGCATCTTCTTTTGTTACATCTTCTACATACTCAAATTCATCTTCTAACCCTATATCAAATCCTAAAGATTGTGCTAGATATATTGCTGATGCTCCGTATAAACTCATAAATTTACTTCTTAGTAAGTTATAAGTAGTCATACGAGTTATTGTAGCAAAAAACAAAGCATTGGCTTCTCTAAAAGTCATATCGTTTCTTCCTACCATTCCTTCTAACGATAACAACATACTATTTGCTTCTGTAACTTGAAATCTAGTCATAAACTTATTAAACGCATCTAAAGCTGAATCGTTTTTATTTGATACAGTTTGCATTGCACTCTCAAAAGGATTTAATGAAGCGTAACCCCTAGATAAAGTTAAATCTGCTTTTCTACGTGCGTCTGTATATTCTTTAAAATTATTCTCTCTAAATTCTAAGTCTTTAGTAAACTTAATCATATCATCTATCGTAAACTTTTTACCTGTGCTAGCTTCTAAGTTTCGCTTAAATGCTCCTAACATTACAGGCAATGCTACTGCTCTATCAGGAAATTCTAATAAGGTTTCGTTTATTTTCTTAGTATATTTACCATACTTAGTAGTAAATGAAGTATTATCTCCACCTACTTCCATTTGTGAAGATGAACTTTTTTGAAGCAAACGTGCTGTTTGTTTTGCTTGAATAGCTTTAAAGAAACCTAATAAATCGTCAAAGTTTATATCTTTTCTGTTACTTAATTCATTTAAAAATAACGCACCTTCTTTTAAAGATTGTGGAGTGTAAACTAAGGCACCAGATACGTTAGATGTTAACTCGGTTGCTGCTCGTGGTACAGATGCTAAATTTAATTGATAACCTAAAGACTTAATTTTATTTAATTCTTGCTGGAAATTATTTCCTAAAAAGTAATCATTAACAAATAAGCTTTTAAATACATCTCTAGTTTTTTCTTTCATAGCTTCAAACATATCTCTTTGTATCTCGTCTAAAGTCATATCCTTAGACAACATATCTAATGCCCCTATAACTTCTTTTGCACTAGACCTAAGATAGTAAGACCTATATGTTTCTCGCATTGAGTTTAATAAATTATCTCTAAAGTTAAAGTTAAGTGCCTTGCCTTCTTTAACTTCTTCACGTTCAATAAGACTTTTAGACTTAACTAATTCTGGATTGTTTTCTATGTTAGCAAAACTTTCTGTTAAACCATCAATCCTACTCATCTCATCTACGTTAAAGTTTACAACAGTTAATGGTGTGTAGTAAGGAAATATACCTGCATCAGAGCCTTCAAAAGCTTGTGCTGTTTTAACTACGCTAGTCATTTCAGAAGTCATTTCTTCTGCAACTCTAAGTAAGTTTAACGCAGGTTTACTTAATGATGCTTCTTGTGCTTCCCAATCAAAACTTTGCTTACCACTCATCATCTCATTGTAAGCTTCATTCACTTCGCTAAAGTGTTCTCTGTATTGAGAGCTGCTTTCTGCTTTCTTCTTACTTGCCTTAATGTAATCTTCAACAGGGTTTGTCCCTTTTATGTTATTTTTGTTTAATGCGTATGCTTTAGCTAAAGATAATAATTGAACTTTATATAACTCTTTTCTTCCTTTTTTAGTTAGCTTTGTTCTAAACTTTACATTACCTTTGTCTAGGTTAGATATAGCTTCGTCAACCTTGTCTGTTAACTCATTCATTCTAACTTCAAATAACGAATAATCTTCCGCTAACCTACCTAATGTTCTGTTTGTTAATTCGTTTGTTTTTTTACCACCATCAAGAATATAATCCATCTCAGACATTGGCGTAGCACGCATCATCTTTTTAAAATCTTCTTTATTGTCTATTTTGCGAAATGTTAAAAATCTAATTGCATTATTAACTTTAGTAGTAAGTCTTTTTTTGAATTTCTTATTTTCTGCGTATTTTCTTAACTCGCTAAAATTTTCCCTTGTTCTTATTTTAGTTATTGTACTTGCTAACGTAGGGCTAAATTCTCCTACATTTTGGAAGTTTACTAAATCATTTAATAATGTTTCTAATTCTGATTTTGATAGTGAAGATAAATCCATATCTAAAGCTTCTTTTAACTTTATGTATTTATCAAATGTTATAGGAGATACGGCTTTGTACTTTTCTTTAGCCATAACTCTAATATCTTTTATAAGCTTTTTCTTTTCTTTTTTATCTTCTTCGGTTTCTTCTTTCTTTTCAGGCTTAGGCTTTTTCTCTTTTGTTTTTTGATTGTTTTTTATTTCAGAAAACTCTTTGACTCTTTCTATGTTTTTAGCTACATTGTATGTGCTTCTGCTTTGTAACTCTGCTAAGAAGTCATTAAAGTTGTCTAATTGCTCTATGCTTAAATCTTCTACATTCATATTTAAAGCATTAGCCAACTCTCCTGTATCAGAGATGTAAGGACTTTTTTTGCCCTTACGCATTGTTTTAATTTTAGATATAGATTTTTTAGCAGACTTTACTTTGTTTTCATACTCTGCATCTTTAACCATTTTGGCTATAAACTCCCCTAAACGCTCTAATTGTAACGGTGTTTTAGTAGGCGTAGCATCGGCTATTTTCTTAGCTATACGTTTATATCGTTTATCTCCTAATTGTTCTTTAATTGTGTTTATAAACGCTTTAGCACTTGTAGCAAAGTCTTTAGCATCTTTGCCTTTTGTTGCATATTTAGAAACTATTTCATCAACAGACATTCCTTTTAACTCTCTAAGAGTTGTTGGTTTTTTAGGTGCTTTTTCCATCATAGCACCAGAATCTGCTATTGGTCTTTTTTGTTTTTCTTGTTTTTGTTTTTGTACAACACTTTTATTAGATTGTTGTATATCTCTACTTGCTTCTTGTTTGGCAACTTTTTTTGATTCATCTTTTAAATTTTTAATTATAATATCGGCTTGACCGTCTGTTAATACATTTCCTCTTAGGTTATTTACTGCATCTATTGATTCTTTATTGTTTTTTAAGTTTCTATAAACTTCTAATGCGTCTTGTGCAGTAGCAGGTATTTTTTTTGCGTCTTCAACCTTGTATCCTTTTTGTTTTTTATATTTATCTGGATTTTTCTCTCTATCTACAATATAATCTATTACATCTTGAGTTGTTATTTCTAATCCAAACTCTTCTGATAACTCTTCTACTGTTGTGTCTAAAGGTCTAGCTTTGTTAGATGCGTGCTTAATATTAAAGCCTTTCATGTCTTTTCTTAAATTAGGGTCTCCGTATTCATCAAAATCTTTAGGTCTAACCCTGCCTAAATTATTATGCAAAAAAATAAACTTATCTCCTAATTCTCCTTCCGCACCACTTAAAAAAGACTTTTCTTCATCTTGCATTCTAGACTCCATTTCGTACATTTCTCTATTGTACTCTTCTATATCTAATTCAGATAAAACAGCATCTTCTAAAGCTAAATCTTCTTTAGCCATATCCATTTCCGCTATTTCTTCATCAGTAAATTCAGTGTCTTTTTTTGTTTCAATGCTTTTTTCTGGACTTGCTTCTCTTTGATAAACTTCTTCAAGCAACGCATTTTTTCTGTCTAATAATGTTTTAGTTTCGTTTTTTAGTTTATTTAACGCTGTTTTCTTTTCTTCTCTAGTTAATTCTGTATTTTGATTTATAGCATAAGCTTTCTTTTTGTTCTCATTAAACTTAGTTTCAGACTCTTTTAGCTCATTAAATTCATCTTCCGTTAGTTTGTCAAAAGCTGCTATTTGTTTATCTGATGTAGATTGATATTCATCTAGTATTTCTAATAATTGCTCATCTAAAATCTCTTTAGTTTCTTTGCTTAAATTTTCTTGTGCTAATCTATTTCTTATTCTAGCAGCTTTACGTGCTTGTGCTTTTTCTTTAACAAAATCGGCAGATGTTCTTACAGTGCGTTTACCTAAATTAAAACCTATAGGTGCTAAGCTAAACATAGCAGCCATTGAGCCACCTGCCAACATAGGGTCTTTAACACCATCGAAAATATTTATATCTTCGTTATCAAACATAATGCGTCTAACATTATCTCCTGTTTTAACTAAGCCTTCTGCGCCAGATTCTGCACCTACATTTTTAACTATTTGCTTACCTGTTTCAAAGTATTTTTTAGAGCCTTTTAAGCCACTTATTTTACCTGCACCTTTTAATAAAAACTTATCTCCAACAAAGTTTATTTGCTCTACTGCTGCACCTGCAAGCATATTGCCTAGCATCATAGTAGGGGAGTAGTCTTTACGTTTACTCTCTACTGCATCCATTTCTTCTAAAAGTACATTACCTGCTCCTGACATAGCGTAAGAAATAGCACCGCCTGTACCACCTGTAGCAGCATAAGTAATCATTAATGGAGCAGAATCAGCAGCACCTATAACAGTAGTTTCTAATCCTTCAAAAAATGTTTTAGATTCAGACATAGCTTTTGGTTTAGCTATCTTGCTTCTAATTTTGTTTTCTATATCTTGTACTTTTTGGGCGTTTTCTATAAATGCAGTTGACTCTAAACCACTACGACCACTAAGTAATTTGTAATTTAGGTTTTTAAGTTTCTGTTTTTGCTCATCAGAAATATCTTCATTCATATACATCAATTCAGATATTAACTCTATAGGGTAATCTTCTGTAAATTTTAAGAAGCCGCCAATAGCAGCCATACCTGATGATTCTATGTTTATAGCACTTGCACCAAATGAGCCAAAAGCCTTAGATAAAAAATCATATTTTCTGCTATATAAATCTAACTCTTGCTCTAAGCTATAATATTTAGATATTTCAGCAGTAGTTTTGCTTTGTAACTCTAGTAAAGATTGATATTCTTCTGCTTGCTCTTTTGTAGGTTCTTCTCCTACTTCTTTAGATAAAGCTAATATATTAGACTCTATAGCATCTAATTTTTGATTTAATGCTTTAGGGGTTTTGCCTTGTAGCTTTCGCTCGTTAATATCAGAAGATATAACTTCTGCCATTTCTTCTATCTCTTCGCTAGGTAATTCTTCTAATTGCTCTGTAATTTTAGATTCAATAAGAGCTGTTCTCATTTTGTCTTTTTTAATCTCTATAGCAATCTTTTCTAAGTCTTGACTGTATTGTGGGGCATCAGGTTTAACTCCTGTAAGCTCTAAGTAATCTTTAGCTTGTTGTTTTTCTTCTTTTAAAAAATCTTCTTTTGTTTTGTTTTTTATTTTTTCTGTATTAGATTCTTCATCTGTAAAGTAATCTATTACGCTTTTACCAGATAAAACATTACCAACAGTTTCTAATGCAGATGTAGCTTTATATAAAAGAGAATCTTCTATATCAGACTCTTTAGGCAACTTCATACCTTCTTCTATTTGTGCATCTATAGAAAGTTTATCTTGTTTTGTAAGTTGGTAGGTTTTCCTTAAATCGTTAAGGTTAGTTTCTGCTTGGCTAGTTAATGGTATTTTGTTTGCTTCGTAATCAGAGTCTTTACTTGGGTCTAATGTTACTGTTGCAATACCCGAAGATTGAGATGTTTGGTTTGCAGATGTAGCCAATGAAGTGTCTTGTTGTGGAGTTTGCGTACCCAATTCCGTAGTAGCCATTTCCACACCTTGTATAGATTCTTCTTTTTTTTTTAAAGGTTCTTTTTTAGCATTAGTTGTAAAGAAATTGCTTTGAAACGATTTGAAGTCTTTATTATCTATCCCTTTTTTTACTAATATTTGATGAAGTTTTTCTTGTTTGGCAGGGTCGTTAATAAAATTAGACTCAAACTCTTTATAAGATTTGTTATCTATTCCTTGCTTAACTAAAATTTCGTGTAATTTTTTTAACTTATCGTTCATTCTTTTAGTATAAACCTGTTGTTGTTAATGCTTCTTCTTGTCTTACTTGTATTCCGTCTGCTTCTAGTCTAGCTATAAAGTCGTTTTTAGCTGCACCTGTTAAGAAACCTGTTACTTTATTCTTAACATCCATACTAGGTAAAGACTTGTCTTTTGATTTCTTTACAGCTACAGATTGACCGTCTTTTTGAACATCTTCATTCCAGCTTTGTCTTTCTGATTCCGTACCTGTAGGCAATTCAATATATCCTGCTACAAATAACTCTCCTGTTTCATTGTTGTAGTTAAAGGCATCAATATTCATATCAGACAAATCAACACCTTCTTTTTTATCAATACCAGACGGAACATCTAACTGCGCATAAGGAGTCTTGTATTTTCCTTGAGTTATTGTGTTAAGCATCAAGTCTTTTCTATTAGTTACGCCTTCAAAATAATTTGGGTTTTCTTTTAATATAGAGTTAAACTCTTCATCAGTAACATAAGTACTTACATTAGTTGTTCCTGTAACTTGTATCTTATCCTTAGCTTCTTCTTTAGCATCTTTTGCACTTTGTCTTTGGTTGCTTCTGTCTAAGGTTTCTTTACTATAAGTGTCAACTCTATTCTTAACGCCTTTTAATATTCTGTTATAAACTTCATTTTCTAAATCAGCTACTTCATTTTCATTAAAAGTATATTTATCTTGTTCTTGTTTTGTTTTAGCCCATAAGTCGTTTTGATATTTAGGATTGTTAGCTAAAGAAATTGCTATATCCATAATTTCGTTTTTATGAGTATCGGTTAATTCTCTAGTTTCAATATCTTTAAAAAAGTTGCTTGGGTCTGGTGCTTTGTCTATACGAGTTACAAAATCTTCTCCTAAGTCTGATACAATAGCATCTAGTTTAGAGTTTCTAGGTGGGTTATTAGCTATTTGATTATATTGTGCTAATGTCATTTTCTCTCCATTTACACCTATAACCATACTACCATCTCCTGCTATTTCTATTTCATTAATTTTCCCTTGAACTACTCCATCTAAAACAGATATAGAATTGTTAGACATCCCTGTACTTAAATCTCCATTCTCAACTATTTTTAAGAAGTTGTTTGCAGATTGTTGTACCATTTTCACATCGTCATTAAATTGAGATAGCTTTTTGTTATATGATGCAGATACGCCACGTAATTCCCTTATACTTAAATCTCCATTCTCCATTTGCTTGTGGTATTCATAAAGTTTATCTTTCATCATACCTACGCCTTTGTGGAGTAGCGTATCTGTAGTTTCTTCTCCTGTAGGGTCAAAGCTAGGAGTTTCCATTGAAGAAAATATACTAGACTTTTCTTCTTCAACTTTAGTATCCATAGCTAATTTTTGGTTAGCTAACCTAGATTGCTCTTTTTGTGCTGAACGCATCATGCCTGCAACATCTATTCCTGCTGCACTTGTTGTTGCGAATGAACCTTTACTACCTATTGCCATTTATAATTAATTATTACCCATTAATATTGGAGAAAAACCTAAACCACGATAATTAAAAGGTTGTTGTGTTTGTTGTGGCATCATTTCCCCTTGCATTGGTTGCATAATAGGTGCGTTTTGTGTTTGTAATGCACTTACACTTTGTTCTTGTGGTCTTTGATTTCCATACATATCTTGCATATAAGCGTCTATATTATTTTGCTCTTGTTGCATTTGTAAGCCACTAATACCTGCTTGTGCTATACCACCTATGCCTTGCATCATTTGTTGATTGCCTGCATTAAATTGAGAAGATAATGCGTTTATATCTTGTTGCTCACGTGCTTCTGTCATACGTTGTATTCTTTGTGAGTCTTGTGCTCTAATTTGGTCTATACGTGCTTGTTGTCTTTCTAAGTCTGCACCTATTTGTCTATTCATACCAATATTGTTTTGTTGCACATTACCTAAACCTGCAACTAAACTTCTTGAGCCACCACGTTGTAACGCATCTATTGCCGATGCCGAAAACCTTGATGATTCTTCTCTTTGTAATTCTGCTCCTTTAGTGTACACAGACAACTCATCTGCTACGTTTGATAGTCTTTGCCTTTGATAGTTTTCTAATGCACTACGAGCTTCGCTACGTTGCTTTGCACCCATTACGGCTTGTGCTAATCCTGTTGCTGCTCCAATTCCTGCTGTTATTGCTGCTAATGCCATTTATGTTACATTTAATACAAAGATACAAAAAATCAATATTAAATATTTTTTTGTGATATTAGTTTATGTATATTTGAAATATTAAAAATAAAATAAATTAAAAATGTTAGAAACAGTTGACAAAATAGCAAAAGCCTTTGACGGAGAAGAAAGTATTCTTATTGTAGTTAGCGAAAAAATGAAAAACAAAATAGAAAAAGAATTAAAAGAGTGTTGCGAATACCCACCTATTTCTATAAATTGTAATAAAACATATAATACAAATTCGTTTCAAAGGGGTGGTTTAGTTGTTCATTATACAACAAAAATTGAAAAACTACATTAATTAAGTTTTAGTATTACTCATAAACACTTCACTAGATACTGAAAATAATTCTGTTTTTTCGTTTGTTGATAATTCTAATTCTACTCCCATATAATACCCTAAGATACCACTTCCATCTGCGTTTTGATTCTTAGCACTAAACACATATTCTCCTACTGTAAACGAATCATCATCTGTTACGGTTATTAATTTTGTAGTAGGTGTGTTAATTATATTTAATATTGTTGTGCTATCTCCGTTTTCATTTAACAATAAATCTCCTACAGAAACATCATCAGGTATTTGATTAAAAAACAATACGTTATTATTACCAAAAGATTCTATATTGCCTATGCCTTGTACCGATAATGTGCTATAATCTATTGTTTCGTTATTTGTTCTAATGTAGTTTCTATACACTCCTTCTTGATACCTAAAATCACTTAGGTTAATTAAACCTTTTTGTAAGTTAGTTTCTAAGGTAGCTTTCCACGCATCTGTACCGTCTGTTTCTAATGTTTTATAAACCTTACGTTGGTATGGCTCTTGGCTGAATATAAACTTAACTTTACTTGTTACATCTTGTCCGTAAAACCTATTATATATACCAGATTCTCTGTCGTTATGTAAGTATAAATTACCATTATCAAAACTCACAAAATTACCATCGTAAGTAATCATTTCTTCTGGGTTAAAAAATTGCTCTGTAACCCAACCACCACCTTGTTGATTAACGCTGTTTTTATAGCCAACAGTTATGTAGTCATTATTATATTTTACGTTGATAAAATAAATATCATTAAACTCATCGTAACAACCTATTATTTCATCTATTGTGTTTTCCGCAAACAGGTTTCTAAAGAATGACGTAAAACCGTCTGAACTTATTTCAAATATACCATTACTGCCTAACCTACAAACAACACCACGTTTCTTATCTGAGAAATAAATGTAGTTTTTATTAGATGCAAAACTTCTAGGGTCTTTACTTATGCCATACTCTCCTGCATAAGGCACTTGTTGTCCTAAAACATTTTCTGTTGTAGATACATTTGTAGTACCGTCTGCATTAAATATTTGTGTTTTACCTACTAGCACATAAGACATTTTATCTTCCTGTCCTACTATAATATTTGTATCTCGTGAGAATAGTTTTTGTATGCTTCCGTAAGACTTCTCTATGTCGTCTTTAAAGTTAGCAGTAGATAGGTTAAATTCATTTAAGCCATTTATACCAGAGTTATCATTGAAATCAGAACTACAAAATGTTATATCTGCAAATCTGTTTAGTTTTCTATACTCTGTTTGCGAAACACTTGTAGGACTAAAGTCTATTACCAACTTGTTTTCATTAAATTGGTCTTTGTAGCTAACGCTCTCAACTCCATTGCCTTGTGAAAAACAATTAAAGGCTTTGTTTAAGTTGTGTACTTGTTGTTCGTGTTCGTTGTTTATTATATCGTAAGTTTCAGGAGTTTCGTAAAATATTTCTTCATCGCTTACTTTTTCGTCTTTCTCAAAGGCTATTAAGCCATCTACAGACCTTAAAACAAATTCTATATTAAGCTTACTTCTTTTTGTTGAACTACCTGCTTTAGTACCACGAATAATCAATCTATAAGGCTCTGTATTATCTAACTCAAACCCAAAACCAAGTATATTTAATGGTACTCCATTTTGGTCTCGTAACAAATTAGTTGAACCTGTTGTAAACTTACCACGCTCTACCCAAAAGTAAAATATATCATTAGGGTCTGCTTCTGATTGAAAACCACCTAAAGGTAATGTTCCGTTTGTTGCTACATCTGCTGATGTTATAAAGTTTTCAGGCTTAGGTACAGCTTGATTCATAAAATCTCTTACATTGTTATAATCTTGATTAGCTACAAATCTTTTAGAAAATATATCTATTAAGGTATCTCCACGTCTATTTCTAATTTCCTTAAAATCAAATACTGTTCCTGATTTTATTTCTTTATGGCTAACAAAATTACCAGATGCGTCTAGGTTTGCAAAAATAGATGGATTTTCTAAGTCAATAACTAAAGACGGAAATCCTTGTTCTGTTCTGTTTATAGCCGAATAAGAAACAAACTCATCGTCTGCATAATCAAAGAATAAACCACGTGGCTTTATTTTTATATAAGTACCACGCTCTTCTATAATTTCATCTCCATTTTCATCTACATTAGCATCTAAAAAGTTTTCTCCAAAGGTTTGTTTATCTAAAATCTTAACCTTAATTACAGACTCTAATCTATCATCTGCATCTCGTTTAAACACTACATCATCTCCTACATTAACTTTATTAACATCACTACCTTCTAGCTTTATCCAACGATAGTTTCCATCAACATAAAATATGTTTGAGTATAAGGTTTCCCAATCTCTAGTTTTCTTTATAGCAAACTTGTAATATTTAGCCCAAGCAGGTGGTTTTTGTGTACTAGGTATTGTAACCTTAATTACGTTTTTGCTTGCTGATTTGCTAATGTCTACAAATGTAGTATTGTTTAAAGAATCTAAACCTGTTGTCCTTCTTCCTTCTTCGTCTAAGTATAATTGCACTACTTCATAAGTACGATTAGATTTCATAGACGAACTGCCTGTTGATGATGACGCAGATGCAGAAGTGTTAGAGTTTTTTAAGGTAGATACAATAGTTGTGGTATTTCCTGAATCGCTATAAAATATTCTAGGATATTCTATTCCTATTTCTGTAGGAGATTGCAATGTAAGTGAAAATGAGCCTGCACCAAAGTTTTGACTGAAACCAGATGTATTAGGCGGTCTATCAACTTCAAGTGCCATTTTATTTTTAAACGATTGCAAGGCGGATTGAAAACCAGAATCTTGAACTAAGTCAGAAGCACTATTTATTGTGTCAGGTAAAACGTACACTAAACTTGACTGATAACTAATATTGTAAGAATCATCAAAAAATGAAAAATCTATTACTAAAGTATTATTTTCTTGAAAGTCTACATTAGATAAGTCAAAAACAATTTCTCTAGGTGCTAAAGACGTTCCACCGCTTGTAGGTATAACCACATCACTTATAGGTATTGATTCTACATCTACACTAAAATCTATCTTACATTTATCTCCGTTAGCATCTACTAAATTTCTTTGCTCATTATAATTACCAAAAAACAATTTATTATTAGCGTAACATTGTGCTACACTTTTCAAAGGTACGTTATCAAATACACGATTGTATTCTCTGTTTGGTAATACTCGGTATATTTTGTTGTTTGTGAAGTTAAAAGATTCTGTAGAATTATTAGAAAGATTATTTTCGTCTTTATTTATTGTTTCAATTATTTTCCAATTTTGAGAATTAGACTCTCTAAACAATAACTCAACTGCTTCTACATTTTCATCTCCTGTTTCGTAATTAATAACTACTGCATTATATACGTTAGACATACCTAAGTTTTCGTAGGTGTCAAAATCTACATTAAATTCAGTAGGTAAAAAAGCATATTCACTAGATGATGATTTAGCTGAAAAATAACCATCTTTATAAACAAACCTATAAGCAAAAGATATAAATTTATCTTCTAATTCATTGTCTGCATCGTCTGATATATAAGGCTCTATTATAGGTGCTTTAATTGGTGGTCGTTTAATTAAGTTTAAATCCGTAGATAATATTTCGTCTAACAAGTAATTCTTGCATCTCTCTACATTAATTATTCTAGGTGGGTTATCATCTCCACTAAATGCTATTAAGTCTGAATCATCTTCGTTATTTAGCTTATAACTAAAAGCACACGAAACAACTTTAAACCCATTGTATTGAAATCCTGATGCAGTAGAGTATCTAATAACAGGAAATTCTACATTAACTGTATTTAAACTCTCTTGAAATATAGAGTTGCCACCAAAGACTATTAGTTTTCCTGTGTTCGGTTCTATTTCTAGTAAATCGTTGTCTGATAATAAAAACGCATTTAATGCGCTCTCAAATCGCTCTTTTGCCGATATTTCTGATGTGCTTTTAAATGTATGCTTAAATTCTCTAAAGTATTCGTTGTTATTAAAATCTTCTAACTTAAAAAACAATCTTATTGTAGCACCTTCTGTTAAAGATTGTCCTACCGCAAATTGAACTTGTGCATTTTCTGCAACTATTGACTCTTGTGGTAAATTAACACTTACTACGCTTCCTGCATCTGACTCATTAAAGTAGTTTTTATCTTCTGAAACAGATGATTTTATAATTATATCTGCATTAAGAATAGGTTTATCAAAGTTAAGCAAACCGCTTCCTTGTGTTGTTTGTAAAACGATTTCTGTTTTTTCTGTATCTACATTGTACTCTAAAATTAAGTCGTACTCATTAGATTTTATAAAGTAGTATATTTTGTTTTTAGCTTGATTTGCTACTGCTTTTAACACAACAGGATTAGTTACAGATAAATTAGAATTATCTACAATGTCTAATGGATTCTTAGACTTTACTAAACTTAAATCTGAAAGCAATTTATTTGCTAATGGATTTTCAATAGAACCTTTATCATCTCCTTCTGACGAAACTATTATTGCATTTTCTAGCTTACGTACAGAGCCATTAGGTATTAAACGCTCATCCGCATCTCTATTAATATTTCCTAATATAAAATTGTTTGTTATCTTAGTCATAGGTTATTTTATCCAATTATTTCTACCTTTCATTCGTTGCACTAATTGATGTAATTTGTAATTAGACAACCTTAGCTTGGCTTTTTGATATTCTCTATTGTAGTCTTTTTCTGCTCTACGAACAATATATTCTGGTATATTTATTTTATTAGCTAATAATTGATGTCTTATGTACATATATAAAGCTATTTCAGCTAATTTATGTATCTTCATTTCAGAAACATCTGCACTCTCTAAACCATCGCTTACATATTCTAAAACAACTACTCTACTAGGTAAATCTGAACTAAACCTAATGTAACCATCTTGCTTAGATATAACAAACGTACCATTTACGTTAGCTAAGGAAGTGTCTATGTTGTATTGGTTTCTACGCCTATTCATATTATCTTCTTCGTAGCCACGTGCTCTGTAATTAGCATCTTGTACGCTTATGTTTTGTGAGTTATCTTCTGTAATAGATGAACCTTCTAATGCATTTCCGTCTTCATCAAATAATATTTTGTACTCATTGTCTTGTAAGTAAGCTTTAACAATTCCTGTTCTTGTAGATTCAATCATAGGTCTAAAATTACCTTTGCTGTCTACCGTAGATATTCTAACATAGTTAACGTAATCTTGTGGCAAAGTAAACCTTAAATCATCTCCTACTTCTAACTCTAGTTTTTTAATCTCTTTTAATGCATCGTAATTTAGCTCTTGTAGTCCTTTTTTAGCATGACCTATAATATCATAACGCCTTACATTATTAATTAATTTATCATCGCCTACGTACCTTAAATTGAATGTGTCAATAACTTTATCTAAAGATATGTATTGATAATTACCATAATTGTCGCTTGATGAATAATATTGTTCTGCTGTGCTATCTAAACCTGCCATTATTGTCTTTCTTTATTGTTTTTATCTATTTCTTCTTGCTTAGATACTTGTAGTACATCTGCATCTCTAATGCTTAAACCTAAATAAGATAAAACCTTTATAGTAACCGCTACTTCATCGCTTGGGTGCAATTCTAAATCTTGAAAGTCAGGAGCACTCGGGTTGTATATAGGGTTTCCTTGTACTGTTGAAAAAGTCCACTTAGGTGCTTTAGGTCGTCTAATGTAAAAGACTTCTACATTATCTTCTATTGATTCAGGATATAAGATTAAATTACCACCATAATCTACATACATAGGGTATTTTAATGTAGGAGATGCGTAGTTTTCGTCTTGCAGTAAGTTGATTATAGATTTAGGTGCTTTTTCCGCTATTTTATTATTAAAAAACACTTGTTGTACTCTATATACATCTAAGCCTATTGGCTCAAATGCTCCTGTAGTATCGTTATAAGTATAAGCATCTCGCTCTGCAAATACATCTATTTTTTCTTCTATGTTTTTAGGTATGTCAGAATATTCAGAATTACTCATTCTATTGTTCTGCATATTAATCCAACGATTATAATGATAAAAGTTTTCTTCAAAAATAGCAAGTTGTGCTAAACCAACTAATCTATTAAATTCAGAAGGACTTACAAAACCCCTGTTTTCCTTATTCATAAGGGTTAAGGTAGTGTTTCTTACTCTGTTAATCATAAAAATAGCATTTATACAAAGATACAAAATAAAAAAAAGGGCAACCGAATTAACGATTGCCCTAGTATTAAACAATACACAAACTACTATGCTACCATTTTAACAAAGTTGTTTCTACCTAAAGTACATAATGCACGCTCACTCAAGAAGTGAAGGTCATTAGCATCTAAGTCTGAATTTGATGCACCTACTGCACCACCTACCATCCACGTTCTGTAACGTCTATCTTCTGTTGGAGAAGATAAATATTTAACGTGTAAGAAAGGTAATGTTGCATTTTCACCCATAACTTCATCGTAAACATTAATTGTACCTGCTGGGGTAATAACACCGTTTACTTTTCCTGTTCCTGTAAAACCACCACGAGAAGTAATGTCGTTTAAGTATTTCCAAGAAGTTTTGTAAAATTCGTAATCTCCACGAATAAATCCTCTGAATCCTAAATTCAATGCCATTTGCTCGCTGTTACCAAATACACCATAAGATGTACCGTTTTCTCCGTAAGAGTTTTGAGCAGCTAATAAATCATCAATAGCTAAAGACTGGTCTCTATTATTGAAAATCATATTTTCTGAAATAGCACCTTGAGCATCTAAACGCTTTAAAATGCTATCAAAATCTTCCATAGCATCTACTATACCATCAAATACGTTAGCTTCGTCTAAAGACTCGAAGAAACCTTCTGTACCTTTTTTACCTGCACTAGCAGCATCAGAACCTGCTTCTACAAGTTTACCTTCAATCATAGAAGTTTCAAGCACGTTGTCAAAACGCATACGAGTTTGAGACCTAGATTTTAAGTACCAGTAGTAACCACCTGATTCTACATCTTGAATCCAACCAATTTGTGTAGCATCTGTACCATTAACAGAATCTTTATCTTTTATGATAATAGGACTGTTCTCGTAGATGTCTGGTTGCGCTTCTAAGCTTTCGCTCATACCGTTAGTGCCTTTACCAAATTCACTACCGTACACAAAACAATTAATGCCTGTAGTACCAATAGTAAAACCCCCTGATAAGTTAGATACTGCTGTAAACGTATCTGCATCTGTTACTACTGTAACATAGCCTACATTTTCTGCTGAACCATCATTAAAAATAACAGTTTCACCTACTCTAAAATTGTGGTCTTCTAAAGTAAATACATTAGCTGTACGAGCAGCACCTACACCCGCACGTCTTAAACGACCTTCTTCCGACCATTTAATAAGTTGCGATGTACACGGTACTTCACTTGCTGTTTGCTCTAAAAACCCTTTAATAGACTGACTACCATAACGAGAAAACTCTTCGTTAACTGTATCAGGTAAAAATTGATTTTCATAATTTACTACATCTAAGTAGTTGCTTGCCAAAACTTCTTGAGTTGGCGATGGGGTTAATTTTATCCCTGTTGAACGTAATGCCATAATTTTTTATTTTTTATCTCTGTTTAAAACCAAATGTTCTTGTTTTGCTCTCCACAGCTTTCAAACCTTTTTTAGCTTTAGACATATCAGGTGCTTTTCTACCACTAAAGTTTATATTCTTTGAATCTTTAGCATCGGATTTAACAGCATCAGCTTTACCTTGTTCGTAAAAATGAACAGCTAACTTGTCGACATTCATAGCTGCATTTAAGGCTTTATGATACCCTTCTAAATCTACTAAATTACCTTCCTTGTCTGTAAACTTTGCAATAAAATTGTTAATGTCAGACTGCGACTCTCTAATACTAGATGCATCTTTATCAGCCTTAAAAATAAACTCATTATCACCGATTGGATATTTGAAACCTTCAAAATCGTCAGTAATTAATTCCTTTGTTTTATTAACAAATTCTTGCGTTTTTTGCTCTACCAAAGTTTGTTGCTCTTGTTGAGACTTTGTAAACTCATCAAGTTTAGCTTTAGCTTCTTTGTACTCATTAGGAATAGTAGCATCTGTAGAAGACCCTTCAACTGGTGCTTTATACTTTTCTTTTTGAGACTCTAAATAACTAATTGCTTCACTTAATAACTTTTTCTTATTTCTTTTCTTTTTTCTTATCTCGCCTTCATCATCTACTTCTTCATCATACTTAAAGTCAGACAACTCATCGTTAATATCTTCTTGGTCGAAGTAAGGATTTTTTTCTTTTAAATACCTACTTAACACAACTTCTTCACTTTCGCTCTTCCAATCTTTTTGTAATTCTAAATAATCAGAATAACTTCTGTTGGTTTCTTTTTTGTAGTCTAAATAACTTTTAACATCATCAGGAATATCTAATTCTTTTTGCTCCGTTTTAGTTAACGATTCAAAATTATTAATATCTAATCCCTTTTCATTTTTTAAGTAGTTTAATACTACATCGTCATTTATTTGCGCTTCATTCCTTTCTTCATTCCCTTTTTCATCTTGCTTTTGCAACTGCTCTTTTTGCTTTTGCTGTACGACTTTTTCATCTTCTTGTTGTGTTTGTGATTTATCTTCTATTTGTTGTTCTTCTTGCTTTTCATCCTTTGGAGTAACTGCTTGAAATTTAGGCTTAGCTGCATCATCAACCATTTTTAATTTACCTAAAGGACTTTTCACTTCTTCTGTATTTGATTCAGTATTCATATATATTTTATTTTATTGATATTACAAAGATAATTATATTTTTTTTACTCAATTTCAAAGTCCGCTAACTCATCGTCTTGACTAAAATCTATCGCACCCGTATCTTTTTGTCTTTGCTCTATAAGCCTTGATTGTGCAGTAGCTTCTTTCTTAACTCTTTCATCTTTCTTTTGCTCTTTCATTAACTCACGTTGCATACGCTCTTCTTTCTCGTCTTGCTTTATTGGGATTTGGAATGAAGCCTTAACTTCTTCGTGCTTGTCTTTTAAGGCATATTCTTCTCGCATTTTATCCATAGCGTTTTTGTGCTTAATCCCTTCTAAACCTGCTTCGCCATCTACTTTCATTTTTTGCTCTTGTAGTTTAGACTGTGAAGCTGCTTGTGCAGATTGAATATTAGCTTGTTTTTGTGCTTCAATTTCTTGCATCTTTTGTTCTTGTAGCTTTTGCTCTCTTCTTTTCTTGCGTATTTTAAGGATTTCATTAGCATATTTTAGATTTTTAATAGCCATTATATCAATCTTATCTTCTGTTCCTAATGTTCCATTTTGTATTTCGATAGCTATATCTTTTTCTAATTGTGCTTTTTCTTCATCATCCATAGTTAAGTCTACGTGTATAGCAAAATCATGTAAATGTAAATTTTCTACAAACTCTAAACTTCTAACATTTCTACTTCCTATTTTATTAATTAAGTCTTGTTTTGTTTCGCTGTACTCTAATATATCAGATATTCTGTATGATAGTGATTGAAATAACTTTCTCGTAATGTATTTACTCCCTTCTAGTATATGTCTAGTAGCTACGTTTGAGTTGTATGCAGCCATTTTTTGAATACCTACTAAGGCATCTTTGTCTGGTGTACTTGCATCTACTGCTTCGTTTACTCCTGTTATATCACGTATCTGTTGTATATTAAACATATACTGTTTCTCTAAAGCTGCAAGTTTGTTGTTAAACCCTGATGTAGTAATTTCCTGAATAGGTACTTTTCCGTGATTAAAGTCTCCGCCATAGGTTTGACTTCTACCAAAGATACTACCTGTTTTCATATACATATCAAAGGCTTCTTGTGGGGAGTAACTACCGCCATCTCCTAAGTCTATTTCAGCTAAACCGTCTACGTCTATAAATTGACCGTCTGGCACCATTAACTGTAATGTCTGTTGTATTTTATAATCTATCATCTTTATTTTGTCAGCAAAAGGTATCATTCTTTTGACAATAGAATCAATATTATTTTTATACATATTAGGAGCACAAATAACATAGTTGTTTAATACTCTGTTATTATTTGACTTTGGTCTTACTTGATTTTCTGCTAATTCCCAACGTAACATAATGTTTGTGCCTAAAACATAAGCACCTTCAAACCAAATTTCTTCATACTTAGTTATCTTTTCAAAATCTCTATCACCCTTGCCTTTAACTTCAAAATCTTTATCTTTTTTTAATACTTTTCTACCGCCTGTTTTGTTAGATTTTTCTTTGTATATTTTCTTTCTAACTGTTTTGTAAGAGAAATTTAATATAGCTATTTTACCATCTAAATTATCATCAAAGTCATCCCATCCTTCTAGTCCATGATATTCAGCCCAGCTTGTAGCTGCTTCTTGTATTCTTTGTCTTTCTTCGTCAGTTAAGTAAGGATGTTCTTTAATTACATTAGATATAAGTTCATTTTTAAACTCACCTACATAATAAACATCTTTAAAGTAAGGGTCTTCTGTATAACTCCAAATAAGGTTTTCAGGGTCTACATAATCTAATATAACTCCGTCAGAATGTGAATATATGTTTTTAGCTGCACCAATACCTAAATCAACTAAATCTTTCTCTACTCTACGTCTTGTAGTTTCGTTGTACTCGTTTTCTTCTGATATAGTTGTAATGGCTGCTTCTTCTGCAATCTCAATAGCAGGTTTGTACTTTATTTCAGTATATATATCTAACTCGTTATCATCTTCTGGTATTTCTCTTGGGTCTACTGAAAAAGTATCTATGCCTAATTGCTTAGCATTCATAGAAAACTCTTTAGTAGCCATATCTTTTTTTACATCTTCACGAAACTTAATGCGTTTTTCTGTGCTTTCTCTATCTATTGAAAATGCTTTGATTTGGTAATCTCGTTGAGACATACCATTAGCTACTAAGTCTGCAAATTTAGCAACAATAGGTATAGGGGTATCATCTAAGTTGATGTAAGAAATATCTCCATCATCGCCTACTTGTTTTTTAATATGAGTAGTTGAGTTTTCTCCACGAGCATAAGAACGTCTTAATCTAAATTCAGTCCTATTATCGTAGAAATTAGAATAACCTGTGCCTTCACGCTTAAACCACTCTCCTTGTATAGCTCTAGCTACTTGCAGTCCGTATTCTTCTTGCTTTTGTATTGAGTAGTCATCTGTTTGCTTAGGAAACGAAACTCTATCTATGGCTAACGTGCTTTTTCTTCCTTTCATCGCTTTCTTTTAATATTCATTTTTATTTTCTTTGCTTCTTTTTTTACAGAATACTTATTTCTGTTTACCGCCATTAAAGCTAAACCACTACTTATTGTAGCATCAAACTTTGTTCTTTTGTTAATATCAAACTTCATCCAATCTCGAAGTGTATCTTTAAAATACATATCTCCGTAATCATTTGTTTCTAAGTTGTAACCTACGTGTTGATTTATGTAGCTTTCAATAGCTGATGAGTGCATTAGCTTCATATCTAAACTAGAGTTAGGTACACCACCTAATTCTAATTCAGTAGGAGATAATTTACTTGTAGGTTTATCAAATCTAGTAATAGAGTAGTTTCTATAACCCCTATTCTTAAAGTGATATAATAATCTAGGTTTGTTATTTTCTATAAGTATTGGCATACCATAAAACACACAAGCCATTAATACATCTTCAAAGAATTGTTCTGCGGTTTTAGGTCGTGCTATATACTCTAAAAAGAAATGATTACTAGGTACATCTCCTATTGAAAATCTAGTTATACCATGCAATGCACCTTTTGAACCACGTTTAGAATCTGAACTGCTTTCTCCATATTTAGTAACAGAATCTACTGTTCCTGATATATCGTAGCTATCACAACCAAACGCACCTGCATCTGCATTTAATGGCGCTTTACTATAACCACCATAACCTATTCTAGTTTCATATTGGTTTTGCATATTTTCGGGTGGTAGCCAAGTTACCTTAAACCTTCCCTTTTCGCTTTCAGTCCAAACAACATTAGTGTCAGGTATTCCATTTTCCCAAGAAAAATTACCTTGCTTTATTATATTAGCGAAATCTGTATCTTCACAATATTGTAACTGCTCTTGTATTCTCTCTAAGCTAAACAAACAAGATTCTGATTCATCCCTTAAAGCATCTTTTAGCTTCATAGGATATGCTCTTAACTCTTCGTTATATGCTACTTCGTTTTGCTTACGCTTTTGCTTTCTAACTGCTTCTAAGTATTGTACAGAGCCAATTTTTTTCATTACGCCTTGTACGTTTTGAAAGAAACCACCATCAGGTACGGTTTTATGACATTTGCCATATTTGTCCGTAAATTCAGTCATATTTTCGTGTGCAGGTAAAAAATAAGAATATAAGCCTGTTGGTGTTCGCTCTGTTGTTTTATCTCTTTTACTTATTTTAGAACCGTTTAATATTTCTATAAACTCGTTACCACCTTTTTCGTGAGCAGCTACCGTTGAACCTATAAATGCTTTACCTACAATTTTACCACCTTCATCAAAAGTAGGTGCTATTTGACCCCAATGATTTAGGTAGTTGTGCGGTTTTTTCCATTTTGACGCTTCATCGCCTAAGTATCTATACATCTTTTGACCGTCATAACTATCGTCTTTTGTAGGTTGATAATCTATAATAGTATTTAAGTAATCATCTGTATTTGTATCTTTCTTTTTCTTAGCTGCTTTTGTTCCGTCTGATGGCTTAGCAAACTCTATTATTTTAGGACTATCTATTTTTCCCTTAACAACAGGAATAAAAAAGAACGGTAAGTTTCTTAATGCATAGGTTAGTTTTATATATGCTTTTTTAGCATCGTTATCTGACTTAGATGTAATACCAAAGTTTGCGTTTTTAGTAGATGTAGCTTCATTAAGCATTCTAAACACTTTCTCGTAAGTAAAACCTGTACGCCTAGACTTTACAAATATCTGACCTAAGCATCGTTTATCTAACACGCAGGCTTCTGTATGGTAAAACATATTAAGTTGAGCATATCTAAAGTTCATATACCCACCGTCATCTGCCATTTTACACCATTGCAAAGCAAAATAATGACTTCCTGTTAAATATACAGGCTCACCATTATTCATAAACCAAACGCCTTCACGCCTACGTTTAAACTCTTGCATTATATACTCATAATAAGAGTCTTGATTTTCTTGATTTAAATTTTTAGGCATTGGTGTTCTTTCCCAAAACTGATGCCTTTGTCGTTTATCTGAAAAAAGTATTTCACTTTTATCTTCGGGTACTTTAGGTAATGCTATTCTTAAACCGTCTAAAGATATAATATCTCCTATCGTACCTTTAGGACAAATAATTATAGCCTTGTTTTCTGTATCGTACCACGATTTATTGTAATTTTTTTCAGGATAAAACTCTTGGTTTGCAAATTTTTCAGGAAACCCAATTTTAAACTCTTTATCTTCTAGTTGGTAGTTTTCAGAATCTAATTGTAATCTTAACTCGATAAGACTTGCATCAATCTCATTTACTGCTTCTAACAAAAATACCTTGCCTTGAGATGCTAGATAATGCTTTTCTTCTGGTATTTCTCCATAATCAATCTCCATTTTAAAGTAATCACGAAGTGTATTAAGGGCTACATCTCCTGCTAAAACTAATCGTTGTATGTAGTGTCTTAATTTTTCGTGGTTAGGTTGATTGTTAGAGTTATCCCATTTGTTAATCATAACTTTAGCGTACTTAAAGCTATCCACTTTACTACGCATTAAGTTTTTCATTTTTTCTGGCTCAATTTCAGACAAGTCGATTTTGTACTCTAATCCTTGAATTATAGTATCAATAGCACTTTCTATGTCTTTACTTAACCCTATCATAGTTTAGCACAAATATCTGTAACGTCTAACTTAATCAACTCTTTATCTAACACATTAAAGTAGTAGTTTCTAAAATCTTCGTAGGCTATTAAATCTCCTTTTCTAAGACCTAATTCGTTTTGTTGTTTGTCTGAATTAACCACTACCCTACCTAAATTATTGTGCAAATGTTCACTTGAATACTCATTATGATTACCTACTCTTTCTAAAAATATATAAGGGTCGACAGCAATCATTTCTTTACCCCTAATAATCATATAAGGATTGTCAGTAAAGTATAAGTCATCAAAAATATGCTTTATACCATTATTCATTTCCCCCATTTGAGAGCGACCTACTCTAAACGTATTGTGATGCACTACAATTAAATCTCCTTTGCGAACATTTCCTTTGTAAGTTTGTGGCACTTCTATTACTTCTGC
>Ga0102930_1000046_pt1 | contig 35379 bp, 51 predicted proteins | sample SalPon1_B_H2O_MG_FD_84514 | JGI IMG/M metagenome (GOLD analysis project Ga0102930, IMG submission 84514) | Salt pond water microbial communities from South San Francisco under conditions of wetland restoration - Salt Pond MetaG R1_B_H2O_MG | ecosystem: Environmental > Aquatic > Non-marine Saline... | reverse complement strand
TTACCACTTACCACTTACCACTTACCACTTACCACTTACCACTTACCACTTACCACTTACCACTTACCACTTACCACTTACCACTTACCACTTACCACTTACCACTTACCACTTACCACTTCACCTGTGACACTACATGGTTATGCTTTTTTTTTTATTGCACATCCAAAATGGGTCCTTGTCCCTTGTCACGGTCAGATGGTGAAACAATGAGGCGTTCAGAGGTTGTTTCAATGAACTCCACAGCAGGTCCACCGTCCACTGTTGTTCCGCTGTGATTCAATGCACCGCATGAACCAAGCCCCATTTGGGATCTTGCTGCTGATACACCAGAGGTACTAATTCCTTTGATTCGTTTGGTTGCAGTTCGGAATTCACGGTTGAAGATGTGGTGCCTGTATCTTTTGTATGGGAATTCAGGAGGTTGAATGTCTCCAAGTGGTGTGGAAACAAGTTGGTTGCGGTCCAGGTTGGAGTATCTTGCAGATCCATACAAGGTTTTGTCAGAGTCGTTGTATGCAAACGCGAATCCAAAGACTTGGAAGTAGTTGTTGTGCGTGTATTGATTTTCATCTGTGAGTGGAAAGATGAACTGGATTTTTTGTTGGAACGGAACACGGCGAAACCGTTGCAGGCTATCGGGGTTTCGTTGCCCGGTTGATTCATTCAGGTAATATGTTCCGTTGGGGTACAAGCCGGGAGACTGCAAGGTTTGGAATCCGGTTTCTTTCAGGAAGTTTCCCGCGTATCGGAATGTTCGTGTGCTATATTCATCCACGTCAATACCCCCCTCCATGATGTATACAGGCTGTTCCGCATATGTGGAAACAAGGTCCGAGACATGGATTGAAGATGGGTCCATGTCAAGAGAGTTGCCGGTTGATTGAATCAAGTTGGATACATGAATGATGGTTGTGTCATCCAGACGTTCGCGGATAACATCTTGTGTTTTGACCCGATGACGTTCCAAAAGATGTGGTTCAATCAAGGCTCCGTATGTGAGTCCTGCACGTGAGGGCACGATGTTTTTGAGTTGTTTGAAAAAACCGCGATTGAACTGATCAATATATCTGAAGTATGCATTGAAGTCAATGGATGATGGGTATTTCATCCAGTATTTCTTGTTGACTGCATTCAGTGCCTGATATGAATCTTGATACAGTGATTCGGGATTTGCAAGCAATGCATTCACGTCTTGGATTCCAATGCTTGCAGTGATGTCTTGGTCCACACGGGACACCGGAGAAAAGAACACACCAATTGATTTGCTGTCTTTTCGGAATGTATCCAACGATCCCGCCTCACTTTTCCTGTCGGGAGACAGAGCACCAAGCAACGTTGCAGATTCCGTTCGCACTTTTGTGTTTGATGTTGCCCGTGATCCACTCTTGACGGGCGGTGTATGGTTGTCTCGGAGATAGAATTGAAAGTCGTCGGGTTCCAACGGGGAATATCCTGTTGTGGTGATGGAACCAGAAAACCCGGTGCCCGAAACATCATTCTCCACCATTGCATCTGCAAAGTCAATGTTGAAAAGCAAGTCACCATTGATTCCAACACTTGGATCATACAATGTGGCATTGGATGACAAGAGATTGGTGTTGTCTGTGTCATATTTGAACGGGGCAATCACATGTTGCTGAAATGTTGATTCGGTCAACGTGCTGGTCCACGCTCGGACGTAATCCACGTCACCATGAAATGCATTTGCAACTTCAACAATGCTTGTTGCATCATTCCATTCAACATTGAAACCGGATGTTGGAACCACGCTTGACACCGCAAACCATCCAAGTGCTTGACTGATGTCTGACGATGATCCATACGGTGGGATTGGAGACGCTTTTCCGGCACGAACCACAAACGAGGATCCGTCATACGAGATTTGAACGGATGCAAAATTTCCATCAAAGTATGGAATCCGATTGGAACCTGACCCCACAGTGAACGTTTGTCCTGTTGTTGGCAATGAAATTTCAAGATACCCGTATTCCGATGATGGTGAAAATGGAACCAAATCCAATGTGGCTATGGGATTGGATGATGAATCGGTGATTTCCAGCAAACGAGATGTTGCAGTATTGAACTGGGTTTTGAACCGCATTTCAACATCGGTGATGGGCGTATTCAGATCAACATTGATGCTTTGATTTCCGTAAAACCCAAGAGAATGTGTTTCGTCTTGGATGGTTTGAAATCCAACGTCGGATGCATCGCTTGCAGATCCATATTCTCGGATGGATAATCCAACTTTTGGCACTCCATAGATGGAAAGAAGGGCTTCAATACTTCGTCGGGTCCCCTTGGTCTTGCTCAGGTACGGAATGTTGTTGAGAACACGCCTCCATACTTGTTTGTTGACTTGTTCATATTCCTTTTCATCGTCTCCTACCAAGAATTGAAATGCATCTTCCAACTCAAACCCGTTGAATACGTCGTATCCAAAGCTGTTTGCAACGAATTGAGACAGATCCGAACTCAATCCTTCAACGGCGTCTTTGTCTTCGGACCGGTCATGCACGTACTGCATGTGCTTGATGTATGTCCAGATGATGTCAAAGTAATGTGCCACCAATTTTGTAAACAACTCAAAATCTTGGTTGCGTTTATCGGCACGGATGAACTCTGGAAGTTGGTTTGACAGTGCGTTTGGGTTGTTTCTGTCATACAGATCCGCACTTGTTTTCAGGTCTTCAAAAAAGGTTTGGACTGCGGGGTCGTTGATGTCCAGCAAATCACCCCCGGATGTGCGGATGTCGGAGTTGTTGAACATCCATGACTCAAAGCCGTCAAATGCCTCAGAAAGCGTTGTTTTTTTGTCTTGGAGGGATTGGACCTCTTTTCTTTTTTGTGGGCTTAGAAGCTCTCCTGTGGACGACAGGGCGGCATTAGATGTGATGCTGTCAATATCATCTTGAATGTCCTGATATACACCCAGTTTGTACTGGAAATTGCGAACACGTTCCAATGCACTTGAAAACTTGATGAAGTTGGAAAAGTCTGTGTAATCAACGTTTAGATTGGTGTCGCTTGTGCGATCCAACAAGTTTTCAAGAAGCTGATTGCTGGATTGTTCATTACTGTCAAGCAATGTGTCCCATGTTTGCCGACCTGTGTCCCGAAAATCGCTTTCTTGTGGGGTTGCATTGAAATCGGGTCCCCTCAAATAAACCAAATCGGTTGGTGATTGAGTCTCAACATAACGAACCCGGTCAACATAGCTGGGAAACACTTCTTGATTGATCCAAAATTCTTGGTTTCGTTCAATGTTGTCTGGAACGGGTTCATATGTTTTCAGCACCACACTGTTGGGGAAATCGGGAAATGTGGTTGCATCAACCGTCCAATTCACAATATGCAATAGTTGCGACTGTCCAAAATTTGCCACATAATCAAAACTGGACCCATCGGCGTCTTCAGAGAAAAATGACAAAAACGTTTCTTGGAATGGAACGTCCACAACCTTGGAACCGATCAACTTGGGGAGAACTCTGATTTCCGTTCGGTCTTCAGAAATTTCATGAACAAACAATTTCATGCCAATCCGACTTCCAAGATTGCGTCTTAAAATGTCTTGTTGCTCCGATATTGGTGCAAGCTGGAAGTTTTCGGGGATTCTTGGGTAAATCACCTTTCTCAAGAAGTTGTAACGCAGAATGTACCCTGTTTCATTTTCAAGAGACAGTTGATTCAGGTGTTGGTATGTCGGAACCAACAGTTGACCTTCTTGATTGATCTTATATGCCTTTGACGTGAAATCGTCTCGGAAAGAACCATCATCTGCATTGTATGCTGCAATTTCAACAAAGTCGGTTCTGATATCGCCAAAAAACCCACCTTGTGTTCCCCGAAAAAACTTGTTGGCTTCATTTGGTGATATGAATGAAGCCCGTTTCAGAGGCTCAAATGGTGGTTCAGGCTGGATATTCCGAAATGCCTCATTGATATTTGTCATTTTTCGTGTTTTTTTCTTTTTATCTCAATTCATCTGGCGTTTCAACCACCAACTGCACTGACGATCCGTCAGGATTCGCTTTCATGCTTACCCTAAAAAACAGTCCATCTCCGAAATCTAAACACACGGATGATATATCTGCAACCCAATCCTTGACATGTCCCTGTCTAACAAGAGTATACAACGCTTCTTTATTTTCTATGTCTTGGGGTTCAAAATCGGGTTTCTGTTCCCCAAAGGCTTGGTCTGGATTTGGTAGACCATATTTATCCCAATTTGGGACGGATTCTTGAGACGATGCATCCGTTTCGGGATCCGACGGTGTGTTGTTGTTGAGTTTTTCGTTTTTCAAACTTTCAAATGCCATATCATTCAATGGTTATTGTATTGGTGCTTTGGTTGTTTGGATCGTCATTTGGATCAGCAAGTTGTGATATATCACGGTCAATCACCTTTCTAAGTTGATCGCGGTCATACACAGGACGAACCAAGTTGATTGATAGCCGAGATGTGGGATCTTGTTGTCCCGAAAATTTGATTTCTCCGTTGGGATTTCTCTCGTATTCTGTGGGTGATTCAGTAGAATCAATGAGTCGGTCTTGATCCAAACGTGGGTCATTTGTTGAAATTGCCATTTTCTATATCACCGTTCAAGTTTGAATGTGTTTGTGGTTGGGGTAAGATCGTATGAATTACCCCAAATGTCATGAGTGTATTCAAGGTGTATGGTATAATACCGGTTTGGCATCCATCCCGTGAAGTCCACATCAAAGTAATATCCGTCTTGTGCATTGAAACTGCATGTGGACGCATCGGAAAATGGAATGATCGTCTTGCCAGTTACTTGGTCTTTGATTTGATATTTCACGGAACCATCTGCGAGATACCGGGACGTTTTGTCGGTTGCTTCTTCAACAAACGGTTGTTTTTGGAATCGTGGTTCCACGATCACATGAAAGCGATACAGCTTATTTGCATGATAGTGCTCATTTTTCAGTTCACGAAATCTTGATACCGGTTGATCATTCAGCGACAATGCAACAGCATTTTCGGTGTCAACGTCTGAATCATCAAACTTGAGAACCATTCGGGGCTGATAAATGGTATGGGTTTGTTCCCCGAAATACTTGAGAACCACGTTTTCGGCGTTGTTTGGGTATTTTGGAACAAGACGCAGCAATAGCCCGTTATTGTTTAATCCCGCAACCCAATCATCAAATATATCGTTAATTTCAATGTCAATGTCACTTCTTTGAAATCTATATGAATCAACGGATTCTATTGCCGAAAAAAAGTCTCCCCCTGGAGTATTCCAATCTATCCCTGTTCCTGTTTCATTCCACGTCACTCCGTCTGGAGAAATGCCGGTTTGAAATTTACGACCAGTTCCGCGTTTAAACGGTTTTGACAATGCGGCAATGGCAATGTCATATTCAATGGGCAAACTTGAAACTTCGGTGGTGGTAAATTGAACTGAACATGAATAGTTGATGCCAGACAATCCATCAATCTTGTTTATCAGCTGGTCCACGTCAAACATGCAGACAATACGAGATTCATCGCCGTTCACACGATCCAATTCAAGAATTTCATCACTACCCACGTTTTTGTCGGTATTGTATTCATATATGGTTGAATCCTTGATAGGTGTTGCAAAGTGGTACATGATTTTTTTTGCGGTTTGAATGAAATTTTATCACTTGGCGCGACCCACAATATCGGAGTCTGGAAACTTTACCTCAAAGATGCTTGGATCTTGACTTGGGTATACGATCCCATCACGGGTTGCGCTTTCAATATCATATACGTTGTCCGAATACTCACCACCCCCAAATTTATTGGTGATTTCAAAACTGGACACGTTTTGAATACCTGGAATTTCATTGATCTCACGAACAATCTGTCCAATCACGATGGGCTGTTTGAAGTTTTGGTTGTCGTTATCAAACAACTCTCTCACTTTTGAAAGAGCCTGCATCAACACCCTGTTCTTGTTGTACGTGGAGTACACAAGAATTTCAAATTCAATCCCGATGTTGATCACAAACCCATCCTTGATGTTGACAGCGTCGGTTAGCATTCGGAATTCATCAAGGTACGTGATTAGGTTTTGCTTGACCGTATCATTCAGCGTTGTGAAATTCTTGTTTTCGTCATACCCAAGCACGTAAAGGTTGACGCCAAATGGGTTATTGATTTCAGATTCTTGTCGTGTCGCAATTTCATCAGTGGACGGATAAACCTTTGCAATGGAACCATACCGAGATGGCATGTTAAGAGTGCGAACCACGTAATCTTGTTTTGTAACAACACGATCTTGTGCTTTGAAAAATGCGCGTGCGTTGTTCTTGATTTCTTGAATAGACTCTTGTCCAGCACCCCCTGTTGCTGCCTGTGGATTTTCAACGCCCAAACTTGATTGCACGTCTTGAATATCTTGTTGACTTCCCCCGAGTTGAGACGAATTAAATTGCACGTCATCAATCACCACAAGATCCGATTGGGGAACATTGCTTTCTACACCGCCACCGCTCGCATATTCCACTGTGAGTGTGGTGTTGTATGGAACTTGTCCATATGTTGTGGTTTCAAGAAAGTTTGATGGATCAAGGGGTTGTGTGAGTTGTTGGGTGGGTTTCAAGATGGGATTCCCAATAGTGGTCCCGGATGGCACCACCTCTTGATTGATGTTTTGTCCATCACCGCTTCCAAACCGAAGTTCCACATTACCGTCACGGGAAATGCGGCGAATGAATCGTCTCGGTGTCCGAGACAGCTTCAACAAGTATTCAACATTTTCATCTTGTGAGAACCGGGGATTGATGTTGCTTGAGTTTTTGAATTCTTGGAACACCGTTTCTTGGGCTAAGTAGGGAACCTGAAACCAGCGATTCCCATCTGAGTCTCGGACTTCAATAATGTCAATGAAATCTTCATCGGATATTGTGATGGATGTATACGGTTTCGGTTGGTCAAAGTCAAACGTTTGTGTCTTGACTTCTCCTGCAACTGCTGGAACTTGTTTGCGAAGTAAATACGACGTGGGTTCTCCCGTTCCGGGATCTTCGGTCCATATTTCAACATCCAGTGGATCATCAAAACGGTCCACTGTAAAATCAACCTCCCGAGTTGTTCTAAATTTCACATCTGGATTGGATTGACTTGAAACAATCATTTGCTCTTGAATGGATGGGATCACATCAAAATCCGGCTCCAAGTCTCCAGTATCCGGGTTGTTGCGCACCGGAGCAACCACGAAAACATCAAGCATTGTTTGTGCTGGTCGGCTCAATTTGGGCACATATCCCAATGCTTGTGCCATTGCCACAACGTTTTTTCTTTCCTTGGCGTATTGGATGAAGTTTTCTTGAAACTGCTGATCTGTGTAAAAGGAAAGAACGTCTCCCACATACGAAGCCAGTTCAAGATAAATGGTGCCGATAGATTCGTCGGAGAAATCCTGGTATGTATCGGGGTAATATGCACGAGTGAACTCAATCAGGTCTTGCTTGATTGAATCAAAGTCGCGTGAAAGATACCGTATGTCTTTGGTCTTTTCTTGTGGCATGTGGTGTTTTATTTGTTATCATTCATTGGAACGTTCAATTTTCGGTTCCGATGGACAACGACACATTTCCTTGTTGTCCCGGCAATTCAGATGCAGTGAATGCAATGTCAACCATGATGCTTTTGTTGGATGTAGCATCCACATTCAAGTTGTTGATGGTGACGTATGGCATGAAACGTGACACTGAATCCCGGATCTCTTGTTCAATTGCAGAGATGTTAGATTGGTTTTGTTCCCGATACAAGATCCGATACAGCAATGTACCGAACTCGGGGTTCATGATGCGTTCACCTCTTCTTGTTGAGAGCAGATTGACAAGATTGGCTTTGATTTGATCAATGTCTTGGAAGGTTTTGTCAAAGTACCCACCATGGTTGGTTCGCCGCATTGGATAGTTGAGTCCAATGGATGATGTCATAGCATTTATTGGTAATTTCGGTTTTTTTGTTTCACGGTGACCAATTCACATTTCCAGACGCTTTTTTCTTTTTAGCTTCATCAGAAATCTTTTTGGCGTTTTGGGTTACTTGATTGAAAAACTGGTCGTCATTTTTCAATGCTTTTTTGGCTCGTGGACTCATCTCACTATCGGGATCTACTCCTTGAACGCGATTTCCCATGTCTTGTTGTTCCATGTTGTCATGCTGCTGATTTCCGGGTCCATAGTTGGATGGATCAAATGACATTCCACTTGGATTGGGTTGTGTGCCTTGGTTGTTGGATTCATTCAGTCCCATCTCTTGGGCTTTTCGGATCTTCTCTTTGATGGTTGCGATTTCACGATCTTCATCTTCCGACGCCATTTTGTTGATGGAGTCTGTCAGTTTCCGGGAGTTGTCATGCATGTTTTGGTTCTTCAAAGCATTGTTCAACACCGGATCATCGGAAGATGATCCAGATGATGACGGCATCATGTCATGCAACTCAGCAAGAACTTGTTTGCGAGTTGCTTTTTGACTTTTTTTGATTTCGGTCACCATCATTTTTTTGAAGGCGGGAAGAACCTTTTGTCTGATTTCTTTTTTGACTTGCGATTCAACCAATTTTTGAACAATGGTCAGGATTTTGTTTTTCTTCATGTCTGGATTGGTTTTTTTATGTGGCTACGTGATGGGAATACGTGCAAATTTTTTCAGGATGCTCTCATAAACTTATATATAGCCTTGAAATGGATATGGGACAGGAATCGGAGCGCCGGTGGGTTGTGGTGTGAGTCCTGTTGTTATTCCGGACACCGTTGCAAGGTGTGCTTGGATGGGAGTGATCAATGAATTCTCAACAAACTCTTGAATGGTATCGCTCGTTGTTGGAATGGTGGTTTGAAATGTTCCGGGGTTCACAATGGCGTTTGAAACAACTTGTGTGCTTGGTGGGGGAGGCATCGTTGTTTCCAGGCGCGCGCCTGTCCAATATCCAATCACAGCAGTTTGAAACGCGGTTGCAATTTGTGCATTGATTGAAACCGTGCTTGATGCAGCAGATTGAAATGCAGCAACCAATGCAGATTGAAATGCATTAACGTTGGCTTGAACAACAGCATTTCCATATAATGCATCTTGTCCGCTCTTCTTGATCATTTCGTCATACCACGTCGTGAATTGTCGTGCCATGTCTGATATTGAAAGAACAGACCGCGATACGTTAGATGTTAAAATTTCAACAAGATTATCGCGTTGTTGTTGAAAGTCAATTGCCATTTTTTTATTATTGTGTGAAGTTGCGTTGACTGAGAATAGTTTGAAGCTGGTTTTGAATGGAAGCAAACTGAGCAGCATTGATGGGTGGCCCAGTGGGACCAACCGGTGACGTGTGTGTTTGTTGTTGAATGGCAGTTAGCAGATCATTCAAGATTCCAACCAACGTTTGACCCAAAACAATGGGTTCAGACTGATCCTGTTCCCCAAAATACATTTCAGGCACATTCCATACAACACGTTCCGATATGTCATGCTCCGCTGTACCGCCCACAGACACGTTCAAATCGCCTTGAATGTTTGATGTGATGCTTCCCCTTGTTTCATGTGTTCGGTCTCCCACAATGTTGCTCATGACGTTCCCATCCACGTCCAATGTGAAATCAGATGCAGAGTTGAGATTGATGTCACCTTTTGCAAAAAGCATGATCTGATTCTTTTTGGCATCCAAAACAATACGGTCGGACACACTCAATATCTGATTCCCACCGTATTCAGAAGGTGGATTTTCAGCGCTGGATAAGTGGGTTTCGGAATCCCTTGTGGACGGTTCCAAATCAAGAACCCCATCTTGAGAAAGGTAAATGCTTGAAGGGTCTTGATTGATGTCCTCATAGATTGGTTCCAGATAATCAAGATTTGATGCATCTTCATATTGACCACACCGAATCTTGATTGTGGGATTTCCAGTGTCTTGGTTGCTCCCAAGCCGAATGGAGTTTGAAAACCGCCCTTCAATGATCACATCACCTTCATCATGGTCAAGTGGTTTGAAATCATCGTTGATTTCAAATACATCCCCTACACTAACGTCTGAATTTGATGGTGACGTATCTCCCACACCTGATTCACGATAGTTTTGCTGGGTATTGGTAGACCCTGTTTTCAACGTTGGATCCACGCTCACGTTTGCAAGGTCGTTGTGATTTTGATTTAAAAGGTGGTTGACAACGTCAACGTAATAGAAGTTTCCAAGAAATTTTCCGACAAGAACAATCTCATGGCGCAATGGGTATTTTTGAATGTTGGCACTCAATGGACGCGCCAAAAAAAGTTGAGACTCGGGTCGGTTCTTTTGACTGTAGATGAATCGGAATCGCACCTTTCCAATGTCTTCAAACCCCTTAAATTCCGGATGATCGGAATCGCGGATCACATCTATCACTTCTGCGGACTCCAACTCATAGAAGTCGCCGGGTGATGAAGCCCGAGCCAAATCACTGTCGGTGTTGAGTCCTTGTGACCCAGTGGGTCCAAATGTTGATGCATATTCGTTTGTTTTGTATGCCATATCACGTTTTGTTGAGACTTTCTATTGCTTGATTTGCCCGCTTTTCAAACTCGTCAACCTCTTGTTGCACTTTTTCTTCCTGGTTCTTTTTTCGCATTTCCTTCGCTATTTTCTGCAAATCATCTTTTTCGGATTCACTAAGTTCAACTCCAGGTCCAGCGGACGAAACATTTTCGGCGTTTCTCATATATCCTGTCAAAAGACGTTGAACAATTTTTGCGAGTTCAACCATCTGCTTATCATTTTTGATGTCAACTTCAAGGTACTCTTTGACAAGCGGAACCAATACTACAGCATCATCCAGATCGTCAATCATCCCAGAAAGCATGTCCGTGAGTTCGGAGATGCGCTTACTTTTCTTTTCTGACGTTTTGTCAATACGTTCAAGGATGTCGGCCATAGATTTTCCGTCATATATCTCAATGTTTTCAAGATTCAGTTGCATGATATTTTGTTGGGTATCGTATGATTGATTTCATTCCGGATTCGGTGTCCAAAAAAAGCCTGTGTCTGTGTGTGCATAGATAGATACATATCCACATGAATATATGAATATGCATCAACATCCGCACACACAGACACAGGCACATATACGCTGTTGTTTACGAGCTTTTCAGTTTTGGGTGAATAAGGCGTTGGTGGTGGATTTTTGGGCGTTTTTTATGGTGCCTGTTTCCCGAAAGGTTTTAATGGTTTCGTAATAGTGGTCTTTGAATTCTTTAACAACACTTGTGATATATTGGGATTTGGTGACACCAGAATGCTCCCGAATCATGGTATATAGCAACCGTTTTCGGAATTCAAAGATGCTGTCTGTTTTCTCCAAGATGTCAATCACGGCATCTGCAATCCGAAGGTCTCGGTCCTTGTGAAACACGTCATACATGTTGGTTTTCCAATACTCAATGTAGAGTTCAAGGAACTCTTTTAGATCATTTCGTGAGTCAAAGTGTTGCGGCGATTCAATTTCAAAGTTCAAGTCCTCGTTGTCAATGGACATGTGCCTTTTCTCACGCTTGTAGTTCTTTTTGCTTATGGACAAGCCTTTGGTGTAGGCAATTCGTGAGAAGTATGAAAACGCCTTTCCTTTGCCTTCTTCAAAATAGTCCAGCTTTTCAACGATGTATGCAATGATTTGGGATTGAAGGTCTTCTTTGGTGGTTTCATAGTGGCTGAAGTTATACATGTTGACAGTATATTCAACCAGTTTTTCCATTGCATCTTTGATGCGTGTTCGGTATATTTGGCTTCGTTCTATGTAATCGTCACTATTGTTGTATTCAATGATTGCATCTTCAACGTCTTGGTCAAAATAGTAGTTGTCATTTGACATAAAAAAGAATATGGGGATTGGGATTCATTCACCATGTTCAACCTTGATCTTCCGGGGTTGTTTCATAGAATCCCATTTCATAAAGATCATTGACCATTTCTTTTAGTGCTTTGAAAAAATACCCTACTTCATCATCCGCTTCAAATGCACCAAGTTCGTCAATCCGTTCAATCTCTTGTTTCATTCCAACAACATGCTCTTCAAACACGGCATACCATTCTTCGTAAAACATGATTTTCCGTGCCGAGTTATAAAGACCATATATTGCTATTCCCAAGAGAATGACCAAAATCAATATGATAGAACTCAAAATCCATGTCGTGATACTCATGGTGTGTAGTAGTTTTTGTTTGTGGGTATGTTGTTATTCCTGATCCCAAATGTCATTGTTGGGATAGAGTTCATCAAATGCTTGGGATGCTTGGTTTGATGAAGAAAGACGTTCGGTGATTTGATTGTACGCCGTTTCCACTTCTTGAACGGTTTCGCATGATTTTAGGGGTTCAAGAATTGATGCACGATCCTGTTTTGGGATTTCAAACTCGGTGATCAAATCTCGTGCATGCTGCTTTTTGCATTCACGCAAAAACATTTGATGTTCCTTTGATTTGGGTTCGGTGGATGAATTCGTGTTGTTGGTTTCTTGAGGCTGTTCTTGGTTCTCATGATCTTCAGTTTGGGTGACATTTTCAAGTTTAGACAGGATACTCAATTCTTGGACCAACAACTGCAAAATGCCGACACGTTCGTGATCTGTTATGTCATCACGAACGTGTCGGAGTTGGTTTTCAATGTCATTGAGCGTTGATTCAACCCGTTGATTTATTTGCATTTTTGACAAGACTTTCTTTTTGTGATTTGCTGAGTTGCTTGATCTCATGCTCCCGTTTACTTGCTTCGCTACGATCCTTTGCAGGCTCGGTGTATACAACTTCAGAGGGGATTCGGGAGCGGACATATTTACTTCCAGTGCCATTGTTATGCTCTTTTACACGACGTTCTACGTTGGTTGTGATGCCACAATACAAGCTGTTGTCATTGCAGCGAAGCAAGTAAACGTGCCATTGGTTCTCGGTTTCTTGTTTCAATCTGTTTTTTTGTCTTTGTTTTTCAATGAACGAAGATCATCACGCAACACGCCCCACCCCAATGACATTGGAAGAGCGATCCACCAAAATATGAAGTTTGAAAGAAATCGGTAAAGTGCGGGATCACGTCCCGAACGCCGGAACGTGAATCCACGGATGGTTCCGTATGCTGCCCACAGAGTTCCAATGATAAGGTAAGTGAAAATGATGAAGTCAATCATGTTGATTGGATTTTGTTGTTGTTGTTGTTGTGCGAATCAAGAAACACATGTTCATCTCCCGTGTTTCCGATTCTATAAAAACTTGTCTTTGATTTCATGTTTCACGGTTTTGATAAACCGCTCTACAATTCCATCGTCATATGCGGATTGCACGTTTTCACTCTGATCCCCCAATTTGAGATGTCGGGGATTCACACATGTTTTGTTGTTGCACGTGTGCATTACAACACTGCCATCAGGCACCTTTCCATTATGAATCTCATATGAAATAATGTGAGCACCCAGAGTTCACCCATTGATTTTGAATGCACCATATCCATTTCGGACGGACGCATTCCACTCCCAACAGCTATTTCCTTTTCCCTTGTCACATTTGTCGTCAAACCGTTCTTTGTCTTTCTTGGCGATTTTCATGTGTTTATATTATAATAATACTACAGGTGTTTTCTTCTTGCATATGCTATGATTCCCCCCAACTCCAATACCATTCCATTTTTGATGGACGTGTGTCCGATTTTATATGACTGGAACAGCCCAATGCAAACCATCAGTCTCACCATATATAATACGACCAATGTACATTTACATTGAATAGAACGTGAATTGCAACGACTGCGAGAGAGTGAAATATATAACTTGACAAGAAATGCAAGCCACTATGACAAAGTTCATGACAGATAGATAATGCTTTTTTGGTTATCGGTTTGTTGAAAGTTGGTGAAAAGCATCAGGTGGGGCAAACTGGGGCATTTCTCCCTCGTTCAAACGGATTTTTATCTTTCCTGTCGGAGATGGATCAGCATTCCATCTCACCCCCATCTCACGGCAAATCTCAACCTTGGATGTGTCTCCAACGTTTTCGTGGAAATACGAATTGTCACTCCAGATTCTAAAGTTGTTGGATGTCACAAAAACGGCATGTGACGTTCGGGCAACCTCGTATTCTGATCGGTCCAGACATTGCAATTTGGTCTCCCATTCCACTTTCAAAAATCCTCCGTACAAAATCAGTAACCCCACGAGTCCCACAACGAAGTGTGAAATTTTAGACTCAAAGATTTCATAAGAAATGAAACCAAGCACAGTCATAAAAACCGCAGCCACAAATGAAAAAAAGATGAACTCTGGGATACTCATTATATTATTTGTTGACGTTTTGAGTGTTTTGTAGATTGGATGCAAAATCTTGAATCACACGGCTCCGATCATGTTCCATCAAGTATTCGTGATATTCTTGATCATTTTCAAATTGAGATTTGAAGGATCCAAGCGCTTTTCCGAGTTCACGACCCTTGAGATCAAAGTGATCCATTGCAACGTTGCCGTTGAATGTCTCATGTGCTTTCTGACGCCAATCACGGGCTTCTCTGGCGCTTTCAATTTTTTCTTGTAGGTTGACCCCAAAGAAAGATTCGGCGCGCTCTACGGCTTTCTCTCGGCTTGGTCGTTCCAATTCAACACGTGGAATGGTTTGCAGGTAGTCCATCCACTTCATGTATGTGCTTCGCTTGGTGTCCCGGTGACGCTGTCCCGCATTCAAGTTTTTGGGCATAAAGCAACCGTAGTTGAAATATGTGCTATCAACCACGTATTCAAACACATCTTCAAGTTCATCAAATCCGGATTGAAAACGACCCCAGTCAAATCCAAGAAACTCAAACACTTGTTCGGGATCACGCGACAAAACCCATTCTCCGAGTTTGACGCTTCGTGTGTCGCTGTCGTAGTACGCGGTGTATCGGAGTCCCTGAAATCCATATTTGAATCGTTGAAACCGGGCAATTTTGCCCATTAGATTTCCAAGACCATTGAATGCGGCGAATGTCTTTTGCATGTCCCAATGACCCGGAGATGTGAACACCAGATCCAATTGAAATGGCACCCCGTTTGGCGTCTTCCAGTCCAGGCTCACCACGTCACCGTTGTTGTGTGTTTCGTTGGGGTCAAAACTATCTACCAAATCCCATTTGTCAACGGTGCCTTTTTTGATGAGCACATCAATGTCTCCGTGAGATTGCTTGTTGTGATACGATTTGACGAACTTGAATTCGGGATTCAAATCCGAATTCAAGACATGATCAACGAACTTGCGTTTCGTGGCACGGAATTCACGTTTGCTAATCCGATATGTATCCGTTGATTTAAGTGCATTTCCTCCCATGATTTCAAATCCCGATTTCATTGAAGAAAGACGATTTCGCAAAGGTTTCTTTTGTCAACCGCCGCAACCGCACTTCAGTTTGAAAATCTTGGGTACTACCAATATGTTTCACGGTGGGCGCAGCTCGGTGGTCAGTTTTCCATTCTGTAATTGAAGCGGGGACCGTGTGTTCCCATGTACAGTCAAGTGAAAATGGGGTTCCTTTGTATTTACATTTGATCGGCATGAATGATAAATGGCCGTCACTGGAAACGGCACCCTTTTCAAAAAAACTGATTATGGTTGTTGGTGGGTCAATTGTGATAAGTTGAAGTGATATGTTTTTAATTTTCCTTATCATCATTGTCCGCATCCAAGCACGTTCCATCATGTAAATCCAGTATTCATTACTTTGTTGGTCTAATGCCCAAAATTCATGGATATGCAACGGTGCCTCCGCTTCATATTTCACTGTTTTGAAAAGTGGCATTTTCTCATTGCGTGATTCGGGTTAAAATGTAATCACGATTTTTGGTGAATCGGGGCAAATCACGGCGAACCGCATAATGGCTTCGTGTGACTTTGCCGTTTCGGCTTTTGATATGACCCTCTGCGATCAACTCTTCAAGTTTGGATTCTTGTGTGATCACTTCACCGATTGTGGCTTCATATGTTTCACGCTCCACAAGAAATCCACGTTTCCGCTGTGGAGATCCACTGTTTGGGTTTTTGCCAAGTTCTTGGTAGATGATTTCTTGACGTTCATTGATTGATTTTTTGTGGAGTCGTCTTTGGGCTTTCTTTCTCCCGTGACGTTCCTTGAGACCATAATAAGCCATAGACGACACGTAATTTTTGAACGCATCTTCTTGTCTCCATATAAAGTAGTTGACAACCTCGTTGGGGGGCAACACGAAACAACGCCCATCAAAAACGGCAGTTAGTCCGGTCTCCCGTGAGAACGCAACTGACGCAGTGGATGCAAGCAAACTAACGAGTTTCTGAACTCGGTTGCCAAGAAACGGCGTTTGGTTTTCACTCTTGTCATTCCGAAGCAGCAATGAAATTTCGTCGCTTTGGGAATATGCAAATTCGGCGTTGCAGTATTTCAAAACCGCCACACACGTTTCTTCCATTGCCGATTCAAATTCAGAATCAAACGGCTTCTTAAAATTTTGATTCGTTAGATTTGAAAAACTGTTCCCGTCCAAACGCACGAGCACCGGGTGCAAAGGCGGCAATTTGCTTCTGAACGCTCTCTCGTGTTTCTTCATCCGGGTTGATAAATTCATCTTGGTTTGTTGGTTTCTGAAAATGAGCACGGTTGCGATGCATTGTCAAGGTTTGGAATGCCCGTTGCACGCTCACGTTGTCAAGCACATGATCTGCGAGCACCCCCATCGCAAATGCAGTGTCCGGATCAATCTTGAAATCAAACCGGTTCGCAAACCGTGCAGCACGAACGATCCGCAGATAATCTTGCTTGAACCGATCCATCGGATCCCCAACCGAACGGATGATCCCTACGTCAAGATCATCAAGACCACCAAAGGGATCAACAATGTTTCCATCCACATCCATTGCAAGCGCATTGATCGTGAAATCCCGACGATTTAGATCGTCGTGAATGTTTTCGGCAAACACAACATCAGCGTGACGACCATCCGTTGTCACATCTTTCCGAAAGGTGGTGATGTCAAAATCGTCATCACCAATCCGAGCGACCACCGTTCCGTGGTCAATCCCAACGGTGGTGAAATCAATACCACGATCCGTCAGCTTTTGGCACACCACGTCCGGAGTGTCTGACGTGGTGAAATCAATATCATCGTAATCATGTCCGTAAACGTGATCTCGGACGGCACCACCGACCGCATGAAGGTCGGTGAGGAAGTCAAACTTGGAAAGTGCGTCGGAAAGCGTCATGGGTTGAACCGTTGAATGATAGAACGTCGTTTCGTGTTTGGCGACAAAAATAAAAAAAGAGTTGGGGGACAATGTTGTCCCCCAAGAGAATTTCAAACCACGTGGTAGATTTCCCCCCCAACGCGGATTTCGCGGATACGATCCAACCGAATGTCTCGGAGGATCACTGGGGTTTCCACGTTTTGGCGACCGGAACTTTGGCTGTTATTATACATGAAGTCACGCAGAGAATCCAATCGCTCCCCTTGAATCTCTTGAGAACGTTGTGTGTCCACGTAGAACGTTTCCAATGCTTGTTCTACCTTAACTTCCAGGTAGAACCGTTCGCGGTCGCTGTGCTTTGGTGTATGACGCACAAGAGGCGCATCATCCATCCGAACACCCCAACGGCGCGGTTCGGGTTCAAATGGTTCGTGGTCCGGTCCTTGTTCTCGTTCACGCTGGTTGTTGACCGAGTTACCGTATCGGAAGTTGATTATTCCGGAAACCCGGCTCGTCTTCTCAACAATGGGATCTCCGTCTTCAGTGTGGAATTCGTTGTATGGAGTCCCACGACCATTCACCGTTTTCCGCATCCGTGGAGTCGTGGTGTATGTCACACTCACGAATTGAGCACGAGTTGGGAGATTGATCAAAATGTCTCGGAGTTGCTGTTGGGTAACAAGCATCGTGCGCTGTGTTTTGTCAAGGGGTTTCCGTTGTGCTGCATTTTGGTCAATGCACCATCACAAGCACGGTTCCACCTTCACACAAACTTGAAAATCCCCCATAACCCGAAAGCCGTGGGGGGTTTGATGTCATGAGCATTTCACAATGTCCGGACCATACGCCGGTTTGATCTCTTTGAATTCAACATGCCGCCCGTTCTCATCTTTGGCAAGAACGCCGCTTGGAATGATCTCTACCACAGTGTAAATGTCGTTTGAAAACGGATCCTCAAAAAACCGATCTCCGACGGCAAGTTGAAATACGGATGTATACTCGGTCATTGGCATGATCCTTGTTTTAGAATTTGGGCGATGCGTTATGCTCGTTCAAAGGGAATCATACAGATCACAGAACTGATGAGCATCGTTGGGATTCATGTGTTTTCCTGTTAGTGAAAGATGATGCGCTTGGTATTGCACAAACCAACCAACACACGGTTCTATGTTTCGTGTGGATGTGTATATTGGATTTGATGTGAAGCACACCCGGCAGGACTTGAACCTGCAAATCGTCGCATTAGAAGTGCGATGCCTTATCCATTTTGGCTACGGGTGCGTGGATGTTTTTATCTCCAAATCCACCAAACAACGGCAATGTAAAAAAGCACAAACAACCATTGTCCGGACACGACAAACCACACCAAAAGGCCAATGAAAACAACAACATTGACGGTTTGATGGTCCAAGATGCGGTCAATCAGTTTTGCAATCACAATTTCCCACTTTTTCATTGTCTTGAATTTCTTTGAGGCACATGAGCGCTTCTTGAATTCCCACACGACGCCCTTTCTGCTCTCTGACCCAAGATGACAGTTTCCCATCATCACCGTGTTCAGAAATCCATGCTGTGAGTTCGTTGTGTCACTGTTCAAGACGTTTCTTTAATTTTTGGATCATAGATATGCTTTTGTATTTTGAGTATCACACAAGCCAACGTGCGGCGTCTTCGCCGCTTTCTGTGAGCACGTGGCGTTGATTTGATTCATTGAATGTCACAACACAAACGCAGTTCCCAATCGGAATGTGAAGGATCAAGAAAACTGATCAGCCCATTCCGTCAAGGCACGTCCAATCTCTGCATCTGACGTGGTTTGTGATCCGTTGACCACAAATGTGTGGGCATTTTTGATTTCAAGGATCACGTTACCCTGCGGAGATTTGAATTGCATGGGAAAGATGTTCCATTGCATATCGTCCACATTTAGTTCAACGTTTTCAAGTTTGATGTTGGATCCGTCTCCAAATTCGTTCATGGGTGATGGAATATTGATTGGCGTGTATGGGATGGTGTGTCGTTTTCATACATCGGACTGCCCGTTTTCTGGGCACGAACTGCAAGACCATGAAACGGCTTCAACGTCGGCTTCATGACCTTGGTTTTGCGCCCGGCTTTTATTGCAATACACACCGTGTTTTTTGTTTGTGTGTGTGTTTTTAATTAAATGATATTGGAAAAAGTATATACTCTGTTGGCCCGGTGGGGCTTGAACCCACAACCCTGGTCTTATGAGGACCCCGCTCTGACCAATTGAGCTACGGGCCAATGTTTGATATGATGCGAATCAAAGTTCCACATCATCCAAATCCCCGATCAACTTTTCTTTGACGGCTTGTGCAATGATTTTACGTCCCTCTCCGTTGTACTTGAAGAATCGTTCAATCTCTTTTTGGATCACTTGCTTCACGTTTTTCGGACGCGTTGCTTTTTCAATGGCTTCTTGAATCCAAACATCTCGCTCCGCTTCCGTCAGCGCTGTGACAATGTTGTATCGCATTCCTTCAACGCGAAGTTCAACGGTTGTGTTTTTTGGATGATAACTGTTCATTTTGAGTTTTTCAATTTATGATGTGAAGGTCGCACAAACGATGAATACCACCGTCTGCAAGCAAAACCATGAAGTCTTTTTGCTCCGGATCATCCGATGGTTTGACTTCTTGAACGGTTTCCACGTGATCTCCCCACGTGGAAGCTTTTCTCCCAACTAAACGATGCTGTGTTGTCCACTCCATTTCTTTGTTGTGGATTGTTGTTTGTCGTTGTGGATCACTTTGAATGACACAGGCATGGCCGGGTTCCAACTACTGCAACAACTTCATTGGGGCTTCAAATTGAAATGACAGAGACGTGACCTATAAAAATGACACCACTGCCATTTCAAGTTTCGTTAGACAAAGCTTTTTGGCTCCGGGGGCAGGACTTGAACCTGCATCTTTCTCCTTAACAGGGAGGCGTCTTGCCAATTGAGACCACCCCGGAATTCTTTCCACAGAACCTTTTCACAGTTCTGTGGCCGCCGATATGCGGGCGATGCTCGGTTGCAGCCGAGTTGGTTTTTGAAATGCCATGCGCTGCAACATATTACGTCGTGCCTGGATTGTGGCTCATTTCAATCTGAATTTGAATTTGAGAGAAACAAAAAGGTGGGGTGGGCACCCGGATTTGAACCGGGGTTTACGGGATCACAACCCGGCGCTTTAAACCTGACTAAGCTATGCCCACCATGTGTGTTGATGATCTCCATATCGGATTTGAACCGATAACCTCCGAATTACAAAATCGGTGCTCTGCCAATTGAGCTAATGGAGAGTTTTCATGGCATATATTCCACTTTTAAGTTTGTGTTCCCACAGCACCACGATTTGCAGTAGTCTTGTCCCTTCTCAGCTCTCTTCAACAAGCACTGCGACTTGGTTTGGGTCAAAAGATTCGTTCATGGTTATGCATCCATTTAGAGTTTGCGTCTTGTGGATGCACCACACATACCGTGTTGATGCCATGTTGTTTCGCCAGTTTCAATCAAAATCATCAAAGTGAATTTGAGATTCAAGATCAAGAAGCGTCTCAATCTTGTCTCGTCCGTTGGTAGCATGTACACTGACAACCGGCAACTCGTGTTCTTTGATGAAATCGTGAACTTCTTGAAGGTGATCACGCAATGTCACAACACACAACCCGCTACGTCAAGCGTTCTCAGACGCTTGAGAAAAGTCTCATTTGGACGAACGAATGGTCTTCAATAGTCACGCTCGTGCATTATAACGCTGCTCTCTCTGACGGGTTCTGTGAGCGTTTCGTCAAAGTTAAAGGTCACGGTCATGGTCTCAATAAAAAGAAGGGGCGGTGTGCCTGGAATTGAACACACCGCCCGATTTTGATTTACACCCCCATTTCATCATTCAATATCAATCTTTCGTGATGAAACGGATGTTTTGGGCAATTCAAGAGTCAAAACACCGTTTTCAAGATGCGCACTGATTTCATCTTGATCAACGCCATCCGGAACGGTGAATGTGAACTGATTTTTGGTTTGGCGACGGAAATGGACCGTCTCTCCATCTTGGGGTTCTGATTCTTGATCGCATGAAATTGTGATCAATCCACTTGGAGAAATTGAAATGTCAATGTTCTCCTTGTCAACACCAGGAACATCAACCCGATATTCCCAGTGATCCGGATACTCACTCAATCCATGATAACGCTTAGAATTGAGTTGAACGTCATCGGGCCAAATATCATTAAACACATCTCTCAATGTGAATGAAAATGGTGAATATGAAGAAATTTCAGTTCTTGGAATCATCCGTTTTCTACTGGATTGCATATGCATGCTTTTTGTCTTTGGGTTCTTTTCAAGCGTGCTGTTCACCTTGAACAGACACATGGACATACATCACAAATTCGGTGCAGTAGATGAGCACCGGGCAAACAAGCCGTTTGCCAATGGCCTCCGTGGTATGATGCACCACGGAAGATTTCGTTGTTCTACTTACTCCAGCGCTTCTGCGTGAAACGCAACACCTGCTTGACGTTGCGGTCGTGCTCCCGGTGGGACCAGGAGCTTCTGTTGCTTCCCGAGTTATCGGGGCGGCTACGCACATTCCAACGGCGCTTGGTGTTGCGAGCGCACTGCAGAATGGTAAAGGCAACCGACTTCTTGTTGTCCGAGGCAATTCGGTTGATCTGCATGATCAAATTTGTTGGAATGAGGAAGGAGATTGCTTTCCTTGCTTCATTTGCTACAACACACCAATTTATGTATGGTTCCCGACCATTTCAAGTTCACATGTCTTTCACAATGACAACTCAATGAACTTGGCTGTTTTGGCTTCGCAATTGGCAACCCGATGAAATCCGTCAATCAAATTTAACTGGTTGTTAACAATCCCAATTGGAAGTTGCTCGTTGTAAATTTCATGGTCGTAATCATAATTCTTGATCATTCCAGAAAAGTTGCGTTTGCGAATTTCGTTGACGTCATGTTGAACAATCGCCACCGTATCATAGTTCAAAACGTGCTCTGGAATATACTGATACTCTTTGAGGAGAACGTACCGTATCTTTTTAGCGTCGGTATCCAAATTCAGGCATTCTTGAATTTCGCGGTTCGCGTTTCCTTGTTTTGGGTGAGACCATCCTGAAATTTCTTGGCCGTAATAGCCATCACAAATAACGGCTTCAATATTATGCTGACTATCCAAGATATTCATCTTGATCAGCCTTTCAATGCAATACGCATCCACCGTGGAATACTTGCGGGTCAACTTCTTGATGTTCATGAACACACCATCAAGAGAAACCTCTACGATTACTTTGGATCGGCAAATGGAACTGCAATCGCAATCCGGACATTGCATATGGTAATCAAAGTAACAGTTTACAATTTGTTCAACATTCATAACGTTCAAAAATTTAAGGTGTCAACATCGCTTGAATCTCCAAAATGTCGGATTATAGGTACTTGATCCACCCGCATTCAAAACAACGGTATCGGTTCTTCGGTGAACATTTTCCCAGATAATGTCATGTTCAAGCCTGGAAATGCGCCAATTCAATGAACGAAAGGCTTCATATGTGTGCTTGAAAAAGGCATCAGACGCCATTTCATGATGATACAGCCGAGTCCAAATCCCAAATGAGTTTGGTTCATCTCGGATCACACTCAACCCACTCTTTCCAGTTTCATTCATGTTATCATCAAACACGAAAAGATGGTTTGGATGGTTTTGGCAATCTTGGGGGTTCCACACCCCATTCCACACAACAACGTTTTTCATGGTCATCATCTATATTCAATGTACGCCCGGAAGGACTTGAACCCCCACTCTCTTGATCCGTAATCAAGCGCCTTATCCAATTTGGCTACGGACGCATGTGTCACGTATATTCATCCGCCAACATTTTCAAGAACCAATGACCGGTAAAGCATTGCAGTGTCTTTATATAATGGTCTCGCTTATTTGCAAAACCGCTTGTTGGCAACTCATTCTGAAGCCAATCAATGGAATCGTCGTCTGATAGATGTTTTTTGCCGCATGCACGTTTGTAAATCCTTTGTCTTATGTTCAATTTATGAGCGCTTGCATATCAGACGAGCACTCATTTTATAAAAAACAACCAACCAGACCGGGTCACCATCATCTCTGCTCTATATGCTGTGGAAGATGAGAGACTTGAACTCTCAACTTCGGTTTGCAAGGCCGGAGTGTTTCCAGTTAGCATCAATCTCTCATATCGCGTTGAATGTATGTATGAGATCAAAGCACGCGTGTTCCGAATTCAAATGGGGACACGCGTGCGCTCTGTCATTTCAATTGCGACGTTTGAAAAGTGAAATTTCAATTCGGATTCTACGGATCTGCAACTTCAATGGAATCTCCCTGGGATCTCCAACAGGAAGCATGGCAAGTTGCATTTCAAGGTTTCGGAGTTTGGATTTAAGGGCAGTCATTGTGTTGAAACGTAGGTTGTTTTGGTGTCAACGAACAATCGCATGATAACACAATCACCGAAGAATGTCAAGCGTCATTATGCTGATTCATACCATCTTCAAAAAACTCCTTGATCTGGTCTATCACTGAAAAATAGGCAGAATCTATCTGATTTTCCACGTAGCACTTATAAAGAATTTCCTTGCGACTGAACAAATGGGATCCATGATGAATTGCAATCCACCCACACGCAGATACAGAAAAAAACACCAAAACAGGAATCCATAGATTGAAAACCAAAGCAAAGGGAACGGAAACCCCCAAAAGCACCGTTGAGATCAAAAATCCATAGATCAGTATGTTTTTTAATAAACGGTCCATGATAAAATATGTGTGATATGCATGTCGTTTTTATTATTACTATTAAAAGTATTCATCTTCGTTGATGAACACAGACCGAATGCCGAGGTAAACATCATTTGCGTGGTCATCTTCTTTATAGGTATATAGATCATATGTTCCATTTCCATACCCCGTTTTAGCAACCACCGATGAACTGGACTGAACCGCCGATTTATATGGAGACACATCAATCACTTGCTTGACATCACTCAACTCACGCTGTTCGGTTTGCGTGATCGCCATGACACCATGATCAGATTGAATGCGGTCAGAGTTGTTCCATGTGCCATCACCAACCGCATTTGAATGAATAACAACCAATTCACATGGAATTTGTTGGTCATTGACGATCACGTGAACTGAATAAGCCCCTTTAGCAAACTGCCCATTCAAATATGCAACCGATGTTTCAGAAAACGTGTCAATAAACAGTTCCGTGGGGTTGCCCCGCAAGTCCCATGTTCCAATCCAATGGGAGTTCAAATCTTCAGACTCAAATCCAATGTAAGTGTTGCTGTAATGCGTAATGTCAACCATGTTTTTAAAATACGTGTTTCAAATGAATGGGGGACACAGATAAAGTGTTCCCCCACGTTGCTTCGTGAGCATATTGGATGAATCACACGACAACCGGTTCATATCTCCCGCTGTTCAGTGTCTCAAGAACAATGTACAACGGATCCAACTTGTCAGCAGTAAGCACGTGTTCCGTGATGCTGGCGCCAAATCCAGATACAAGTGCAACACCCGGATCATCAAATTTGACTGGCTTCTCGGGACCATCAAAAACGGTCAAATGGCACAACAAATAGGCAAGCGTCCACCAAAATGCAACAACAAGGAAAGTCATGTGACAATGAGGTTTTGGTTTTTTTTCAACAGAACAGGTACGGCTTCCAGTCTTCTTCATACTGAACAGGCGTCTGTACCAGAAAGTAATAGTTCGGACGATATGCATTCACTGAATCTGGATCAATCATCTTATCCGATTTTTCATGATTGCATGTTTTACATGCCGTCACAAGATTTTTCCACGTGTTTTTTCCACCCCGGCTTTGCGGTGTCACATGATCCAATGTGAGATCAGACCCCGAACCACAATACACACAGGTGTTGTTGTCTCTCTTGTAGATGTTTTGACGGGTGAGAGGAGCATCCTTGTGTGGGATATCAACATACTTTTTGACTCTAACCACCGAAGGCACCTGAAAACACACGTGTGGAGTTCGCAGTCTCACGTCATCACTATCATAATGATGCACAACATCTACACGATTTCTAAACCACATCGTGAATGCTCGGGTTGCAGGGATCAACTGCAACGGACGATAATCTTTGTTGAGAACCAACGTTTTTTTGTTCATGACGGTATTGCTGTCAACATCGCTGTCATTCATGGTCCATGAAAAAAGTTCTGTTGTGAAATTGGTTTTTTTGGTTTTTTATCATGAAAACCCCGGACTTCAAACACCATCGCATCCGTTTCTTTGTTATATGTGACATCTAATCGGTCACACCAAATCGTTTCTATAGACAAGCACACAACAGTGTTCAATGCAACTCCCAGTCTTTTCAGAATCTTGACATTTTTGAAAGATGATTGGGCAAAACAAGGTTTGCCCAATGGATTGCTGCTTGTCTGTTGTGCCATTGGAGTGAGCGTCCGTGAACATGCTTTTTTGCAAACACACTTGCACGTTCAATCATCCGCTTCCCAGATTCGCTCTCATAGAGTGCTTGTGACTTTATATAGACGAATTCGGAATCTGAAATGTAAACCGTGGCGATTTTATCAGCGTCCGTGTTGTATATCGTCTCATGAAGACACAATCATATCACGTTCAATGTTGTCGTAAAGTTGATCCGGGATCAGATCAAACAAAATCAACTTGGGGCTTTCAACTGCATTGATTGCACCACCAAAGACGGATTTGATCCAGCGACGAAATCGCTTGCTGTGCGTGCAATGTATCAAGAATAATCGGTGTCCATCATGTACACGCCCGCATCAAACCATGCAAATTGCTGTTGTACATAGTTGCACACTTTCCGAAATGCATCCATGTCTAAACGGAATGGATTGGGCCGTCCATATTGAGTACCCCGATCTGTAGCATCAAACAGGAACGGAACAAATTGGCTCGTCATTTTAATGCCCACGATTCCTTCAGTGTTTTTGTTGTCATCGCACAACGGAAAGTCAGACGACACATGAGCACGCACAACGAGTTCAACTGTTTTGTCGGTGTAATCATACCCAATGGGTTCGTATTCCCGCTCTCCAATCAACGCAAAGGGCACTCGGAGCGAGCAAATAACACCTGACCCCTGTGATTCATCGTCGGCAGCCAGCGCATTCAGAATTTCTTGATCGCCCATATCACCCCACGTTTCTTGATCCAAGTGTCGTGCTAATTCCACAACATCTTGATTGTCGGAAACGCGTTGGCCGATGTAAATATCTCCACTTGTCATGATATAACGTGTGTTTGTTTCAGTTTGAAAGGTTGCGATTGTAAAATGATGGATTCCCGGTGACCTCAACCAAATATGAATCGCTGGTCAAAACCCACTCGGTTTCACCCGTGTCATTGGACTCTGCTTCCATGAGAACAAGACCTGGCAACAACCCGGTCTCAAAAACGTCAACGGTAACATCAAGGGATGGTTCCGATTCAAGCGTGTATCGTGTTTTCTTCACACTGGACCGCGCCAACGATTTCAAGCGATCAAACCACGTTTTTGAAATCGTCCATTCAAATTCAAATCGGCGTTGTTTGCTTCCACCGAGTTTGACGGAGACCGTGAAGTCTTTTTTGCTACACGTGCGGACTTCAAAGAATGGAAGGGTTGAAAGATAATGATGATTTATGTTCACGCAATCAACAATGTCATCACGCGTTTCATCAAATGTTCTCAGTACAAATTTCCGTTCGTTTTCAACCATCACTTTTTTTCGGGTCCGGGATTCTTGCTAATTCCTACCATCTCAAAGTGGTTGACGCGTTCAGTGCGTTGTATTCCGGTTATTTTCACACTCGCAAGTTCATCAAGAGACAATGTTTTTCTATCAATCAAGCTGTTCCAAAATGAATCAACTGCTGTTCGCTTTTGTGATCCGGACTCGTCATCCAAATCGTCTTCCGGTACTTCAACAAATGTGCGATATGTGATTTTTTTGTGTGTCTTGGATCCCGCAAAATCGGTCAGTAGCAGTTCTGCCGTGACTTCGTAGATGTAAGAAAAGTATTGTTCAGATTCACTCATTCTATGTTGTGTTTTTTTTTTGGACTTTCAAGGGCTTCGGAATCTCCACGACTGCTCTTGCAAAGAGCATCCACCAATTCTGGTTCATCAATGACATCCGCAACTTTCATTGCCGCGTGGTGGCGAAAAATTTGAGCAAATGGAAACTCTACAAGTCCTTTGATGATTTCAAGAAGTTGACGTTTGATGCTGTGCTCTGTGCTTGCTTGTGAGCGGATTGAATGTGCTGTCTGTGCATCACACCAAAAAATTGTTTTAATGGCGTGATGGGCTTCTCTCGGCGTTGAGAAGCCCATCGGGAAACTTGATCACGATGCATCAACCGTGTGATCACATTTGGGATATTGGGTACATCCCCAAAACGCGCCATATTGGGATGTTCGGCGGACCATTGGATTCCCACAGCGGTCGCATGTGGGACCTGCAATATCTTGTTCCCAATTTTCAAGACGCTTTGAAAGGTTTTTCTTCCACGTCTTGATCCGATTCACACGTTGGCTATGCCCACACAAAGTGATTTCACCGTCTGAGTTGCGATGGAAAAGTTCAACGCGAATCGCGTCGCTTCCTTTTTTGCGAATCTGTCCGTTTCGGGAATCAATCGTGGTGTACACCCGAAGAGAAAGCGAACGACCAACCCGCTTTCCAAAAACACATTCTTTGACACCTTGCAATTCCAATTCTTGAAACCCCCTGGATTCCAAAAACTCAATGATGTTGAATTCAGACGGAGAAACAAAATTGCGCTGGCTCATGATCATTTCTCATTTGTGATTCGTCGTTGGATCATAATCAACACGACTCACATCACACTGTTCCGTGCTAAATGCTCTTTATCTCATTTTCAAAAACGTCATCCTATAGATTCGCGTCCGGTCTCACCACACCAAAAAATGTGAATTCACGGACCAATGAATGAATCAGCGTCCATACGTTGCATGTGCTGGACTGCTGAAGGGTGGGTTGATCTGAAAACCCATCTCTACGATCGTAAATCTTCATTTCGGGTTTGAAATACACGGGATAATGCTTGAGATCGCAGATCGGGGTGTGTTCAAGACCGAACCCAGAATCGGGACCCAACCTTTTTGTGTTTCCGACACCATACACCGACCACACATCCGATTTTGGAAAATCGTTGTGTTCTTCCACTTCAACAATGGGAGGTTCAATTTTAATTCGTTGCATTCCACACATATCGTGCATTGCAGAAGTCTCCAACACGTTTTTGAATTGGTCCAGCACCGAATCGCCGCAAATACCACTCAAACTTTCAGAAATGAGATCCGCATTTTTGTCAGTGACAATATGCTGAAGCAGCCGCCCAAACAGAATTCCGGATTCAATTTCAACGGGATTTCCATAATGATGAAACAGAGATCCGGTAAACGGTTTCCACACCCATTCCCCATGCCCCCAATCACGTTCCCAAATCCGAGATGATTTAAATACAAGTGTTTTCATGGTATATTATACACTCAAGAATCTACGTGTGACATCACCTTTAGGTGATTTATGAATTCCGGTTTCAACCCACTCGCTACGTTCAAAGAAGTTCCATGCTCCAAATGAAAACTCGGTTTGCATGCTGCTTGCATACAGTCCCGGAAACCCTTGAGATTGAAACCGCTTTGCAAACTCGGTATACATCAGCGTTCCAACCCCACGGCGTCGGTGGTCTTCTTCAACAAACGAATATTGGACAAGAGGCTTTTCAATGTTGAAATCAAGGTGAGCTTGGTATTCCGCTTCGTAATTTTCATGCAGCTTTTCAACCAAAATTTCAACTTTCTTGCCAACACCATGACCCTGTTTTGCTTCTCGGATCCATTGCTGCAATTCGGATGAAATCAATCGCAATTCCCCCATCAACCCATTTTTGGTATGCACGAGAAATTCCGCATTTTCTTTTATACGCGACATACTCAATCAATGACGGTTTCTGGAATCAATTCATGTAACCGGCTTTGAGGTAACCGGCTTTGATTCCACACATATATGCATTGGCAATATCCAACTGGAATCCCTGGTCTTGCATAATAGGATGTTCCACAGTTTGATGGAGCCGAAGTTGAAATTCGGCTCCATCTTTCAACGTGTGTTTGGAAATGTGTGTCGGCTCTGAATCAACAATCATTTGAAACACCAGCTTGTTTTTCGTTGTCGGATGACAGAAAACCAACAAGCGAAGTTTCAAATTTCAATGTGAAATTATCATGAAGACCAATTGGGATCAACAAATGTTGTGTTGGATGGATGTGATCCCCGATAATCTTTGAATTGGTTATAGAAGCGATTGATCAATAGATTCATGCGGTCACCGGACGCGTCTCCAATTTCACGTTTCAGACGGTCAAACTCCCCGGCTCGTGATTCGGACAATAAATACCAATGTTCGGAATCATCTTGTCTAAACGTAAATCGTGTTTATTCATCTGCTGTTGCATCTGAACGGCGGCACAGGTTCTTGATGTGTTTTTTCTTCCAACCATTTTCAAACCAATCTACGCGAATGACATCGTGGGGCTGAAAATCGGAAACCTCTTGAACGTGATCCTTCCAGAATTGGACCAGTGCTGCCGTTATTTCAAAGTCGTGGTTGTTGTACGGCGTTTGGACCCTAATAAGATATGGCGATGTTTCGTTTTGAGACATGGAAAAAAACATTTTTTGTTTGAATTTACACATGCATCATGGACCATCCATATGCACATCTTGCGGAAGGAGGGGGAGTTGAACCCCCAAGGATCTACGAAATCTCGTCTGGTTTCAAATCAGATGCAGTCGCCAATCTGCTTGCCCTTCCATATGAACATGCAAAATTTGCATCATACCCGACCCGTGTTGTCAGTTGTATTCGGTGCCTCCTTTGCGGGTCAGATAATCATCAGACACACTTTTGAGTTGCACGCGTCCAAGAGAACGTTGGTGTCGTTCCACCTGTGGTCGCACAACAACCCCTTCCCGGATGTGAACGTCTTGACCCGTCAACGTTTCTGCTCCGTTTGTGTGCTTTTCAAGAATATCTTCGCTAAACGGCCCACGATAAAGAACGGGCACACGAGGAATATCCAACGAATCAAGAAGCGATTCAAGAACGAAGTCGTTGACAAAGTGGCCGGTTTGTGGATCTCCGATGAAAATGTCAAACGCACGAAATCCAATCTCATTGTTCTCTTCACCGTACCCCAAATCCTGAACCCGGTTTCCATACACTTCACCAAGAACATAGAAGTACCCGGCAATATCAGACAACTTGTCCATGATCCCATGTTCACGGGCTGCACGAACGTAAATGGAGTTTTCATTTGCATCATTCAATTGGAGTGCCTGTCCTTTGGATGCACGTCCCTTTGAAGTCACAATGAAACGCCCAGCGTCATCGTTGGACTGCTCACGAGGAACGACACCGATTTCACAAAAACTCCCATGCAACTTCTCTGTGATCACAACCGGTTCTCCTTCTTTCAGTGCATCGGGATACTTCTTGAAATTTTCAACATCGTATGTCACAGTATGCCCACGCGCATTGAAAACTTCACCGCCCATGTGAGACGGAACCGTGGGTTCATACTTGGCGATTCCAAGCAAGTCTTTGACATCTTTTCCGGTCGGTCGGATCCGGGGGCTGTCCTTGGGGCCAGCATATTGACCGCCAAAAACATGACGCTCGTCTTGAAGTTGGATGCTGTAGTTTCCAACATCACCATTTTCAGTTTCCACGGGATTCCATTCAACAGGATAAACCAATCCTTCAGTCACGACACCGCGAAAACAGCGAACCTTGACGCGGTCTCGGTTGCTTCCATCAAGTTTTCCAACGAGTCCCAGATTTTCAAGAACCCATTCTGGAACGATGCTGTCCACTGGGATGAATGCAACGAGATCACCCGTTTCATATTTTCCAATTGGAACGACGGTTTGAAACTTTCCAACCAACCCAATTTCAAGGTTGTCCGCATTCGGATGATTCTTGATTTCAATTTCTTTGATGGGTACTTCAAATTGTGACATAACGTGTCGTTGATGATTTTTTGTTGTGGATGGGGGAGATCACCATTTGCGCTCAAACATGATGGTGTTGCACTTGGGACATCCGAGCAATGAAATTTCTCGTTTGTGGTGATCTGTATTCAAATCGCGGGTGTGAAAGTTTCCGGAAACGTGAACAAATTTTTCATCTCCGACGGATTCAACGTCTCCGTCATCAGTGAACTGTTTTCCTTGTTCATACCCACAAGAACTACAAGAACGTTTCATATCACGTTACGTGTTTGTTGAATTTCAAGTATAGATCGGATCATCACTGACAATCTTGTACGCCCATTTCTGAATGTCATCTAAGTCAATGCCTTCTTTCAAAACGACACTTCTAAGAATATGGTCAACGTCTTCAGTCCAATAACATGGCTCATGGAATGTAGTTCCATCTTTCATGGTAACTTCAAGATTGATAAATGGCATATAGTTGCAAGCGGGGTTTATAAAAGGGTGAAATTTCAGTGGTGGTGAATTAAATCACACATCATCAATCAAAGACGATTCAACCAACTCACCATCTTTCCAGACAAACTCCGGATCAGGTTCTTTCTCACCGTTCATGATTTCTTTCATTTCATTAACGGATTCCAGCAAACGTTGAAACGTGGCGTCGTCCATGTGATCGTTTTCATGGTTCATGAGATCAAGGTTTTTGGCTGTGATTGGTGGAAACAAACAACAGCGCAGAAGTTCCATATCATCTTGAATTCAAAGTTGTGGAAATGGTGGGAATTGAACCCACACGGGCGTTGAAATTGCCAACATGGCCCTCAACCATCCACGTCTGCCAGTTCCGCCACGCCCCCGGCACACGTGTGTATCTCAAAAAGAGCCTTCACATGCGATGCACATACTACACGTTTACCTGGATTCCATTATATTTTTAAGTTCATACGGTTCTCCAATGGAATCAAGGAATTCACGAATTCGTGACTTACTTTGAAGGGGCATGAAAGCCACATCAAGAAATGCGTCATAAACAAATCTGCCTTCAAGTCCGTGATTTTTGTTCATTAATGCATCATGCACCTTCTCAAGATCAGCTTTATCATTTTCGTATTTGGCCCAGTACGCCGTAGCACGCATTTTCTTGGTTAGACTGGAAAGTTTCTTTTCGTATGCTCTGTCTACTTCTTTGCGTGTACTGTGGTACGATCCGTACAACTCCCAACAAGGTAGATATTCTCCATCAAAATTGATGAGAGGCACAACTTCCGCTACATCATCCCATCCAAACCGAATCAAATATCCTGTTTTGAACGATGCGTCAGGATCGTTGACCAAGGCTCTTCTGAACTTTTTGGATTCGCGATTGCCCTTTAAGTTTTTGACTTTAATTTTGAATTCAAATGAGCGGTTGGCAGCAGTGTCTCGGAGCGTGAGTTTATGATACTTTTCTCCAAAATGCCGTTTCTTTTTTTCTTCAACATAAAGACGTCCAACACCGTGTTTTTCACGGAGAACTGTACCTTTATAAGTATCCTTGTACCGGTCCATATTGAATTTACCTTCATATGGGATATTGGCACGTTCTTCATTCAAACGAATACCAAGGTGTGACTTTTTCAGTTCCTTTCTGAGTTCTTCCCGGATGACTCTCTTCAGTTTGTTGCGCTTGCGATTTCGTCCCGTTGTGTATTATTATAGTATTATTGGAATTGGTGTGTATGTGCATCCATGAAAACTTTTTGTGGTACATACCGCAACTTTTTTATTACATATACAATCATGTATACGAGAACACGAAAATTTTTCTCTCAAGTACACGAATTAGGCGACTCTTGAAACGCCTCCGGGTGATTTTCCTTAAAGTATTTCATGAACTGAATATGAATGTATCGTGCCCACGGGTCCATCATGGTCGCTAAATTACTATGAAGGTATTCACCGTTTGGGAGACGAAATGAGTGATCATCCACAAAAAAGATAACATACCGATTTGAACCTTGGTCATAGTAGTCTTCTGACCTATATTGTCTATATTCTTTCCACAGATTCGGAAACGCTCCTTTGGTATACCCTGACTTGTTCTTGGTTTCTTCAAGAAGCCGTTTCCATTTGAATGGGTAAAAAAAAAAAATCATACGATACAAGGTTAGTCATGATCGCTGCCAATGAAAGCACCAAACACGAAATCGCGAAACCAACAAAAACGAAAGTGATGAAAAGAAACACACCGGCAATCAAATCAATCATGGTATTCAAGAGATCATTTCTATTGGGGGATATCAAACAGAATTGTGCCTTCTTGGGATCGCACATTCTCATATCCAACGCGCTCTAAGTGATCGGCAATCAAATCAACAAACCGGCGTTGGCATTGGAATTGAATATCAGAATGCCCATTGGTTGCCCGATCCAAAATTTCGGATTGAAGTGACTGAATCGTCTCTCGGAAAAGGCGCTGACATGAGTCTTCATGAATGGAATGTGCGGTGTCTGGATCTACCAGTTCCGACAGTTCATCAATGTCCATCACAACGACTTCCTGTTCTAAGAATTCGCGTTCAGCGTTTACCATAACATACGTCGTATCACCAACTGAATAAACATCAGTAACTTTTCCCCATTCTTGAGTTGGAATAATGTAACAGCGGTTGTCCATGATTTTGTTGTTGGTTGTGAAAAAAGTGTGTGTGTGTGCCCACGAAGGGACTTGAACCCCCACTTTCGGAATTTTAAATTCCGGGCCTCTTCCAGTTGGGCTACATGGGCATCTGATTGTCATTCCAATTCAAAGTATGAAAAAGGGTTGTGTCCTGAAATCGTGAAACTGTCAACGCGATACCAGGAATCCCGAACGTTGCTTCCAAGATTTTGTTCAATCCAATTCACAATTTCAGGTGAACTTTCCAATTTCGTGCAAGTTTCATCATTAATGTCCAATGAAACCTCAGAATGCTTTCCGCAAATCTCGCCAAAGTATACGCTGTGACCCTTCAACCGTTTCATGTCTTCTGGATGCGCGGTGAATATCGCATTGACACTGTACCCCCTTCCCCAACTTTCATCAATTTTGTATATTTGCCGTTGGCTGCTGTGTTGGTTTTTCATATTACAATTTTGTGTCATGAAAATGTGCAGTGGTGCAAAGGGCGGGATTTGAACCCACATCTCCGTGCTCCCAAAGCACGTGCCTTGCCAATTAGGCCACCTTTACATGTCATTCATACACGAAAATCTCTTTCCATATCTGTTCAATTCGTGACCGCGAAATATTTTCCGAACTCAATCGGTCAAAAATCTCTTTCTCACGATCTTGATCTTTACGTGACATTCCGATTTCCGATTTGTGCTTTTGAATTGCAGAAGACGCTCGCTGACGTTTTTCCAGCATATCAAGAATAGCATCATCCAGATCATCAATCACATCTCGGAGTGCATCAATACGGGCTTTTGCTAAATCTTGTTCACAATCCATTTCATTAGTTTTTTATAGACGTACTTGCGAATATACCGGCGAACAATCTTGTTTGGGTTACCGGACAACCAAACCTCAGCATCCGTGATCCACGTTCTGATTTTGTAGATGGCGTCGGAAATCTTCATTGGCGACTTTGATTGTCGTTTCAAGTGAATGGAATACCACCAACATGCAAATCCATTCGCGGTTCCAATTGCAAAAAGTCTTTCATTAGTGGTTCATATATAGAATCAAATTGGAAATTTGCCAGGATCAGAAAGTTGTGTTGTGGCTATTATGAACAAGTTTTAAAAACAGCACTGCCGCATATACACGATCACGTTCTCTGAAAACACAATACCAATCAGTGCAACCAAGACGATCAAACTTGATGCAACAACCAACCAGACACCCCAATGACGGAGAATATTGATCATGTGACACACACACACAGTATATGTCCCCGTCGCAAGAAATGTCGGAGAGCAAACTTCCAATGCCCATGAACAGCGGGATTTATAAAAAAAAAAACATAAAAAAAAAAAAAAAACAAAGATAAACAACACCCCAGAAAAAAAAAAAAAAAACAAAACACACAACCAACAAAACACCACCACAACCCCCCCCCCCCCCA
>Ga0102930_1000045_pt1 | contig 35703 bp, 37 predicted proteins | sample SalPon1_B_H2O_MG_FD_84514 | JGI IMG/M metagenome (GOLD analysis project Ga0102930, IMG submission 84514) | Salt pond water microbial communities from South San Francisco under conditions of wetland restoration - Salt Pond MetaG R1_B_H2O_MG | ecosystem: Environmental > Aquatic > Non-marine Saline... | reverse complement strand
GAAGGGCTCGTCGAGCAGAATAAAGCGCGGGTCGGCGGCCAGTGCCCGCGCGATCTCGACACGCCGCCGCTCGCCGCCCGACAGGCTGATGCCCGCCTGATCGCGCAGGTGGCCGATGCCGAACTCGTCCATCAGGGCTTCGGCCTGATCCCGCTGGGCCCGGCGCGAGAGGTCGTCACGGGTCTCGAGTACCGCGAGCAGGTTGTCCATCACCGACAGCCGCCGAAAGACCGATGCCTCCTGCGGCAGATAGCCGATCCCCCGTCGCGCCCGGGCATGCATGGGCAGATCGGAAATATCGCGCGCATCCAGCCGGATCCGGCCGTCATCGGCACGGATCAGGCCGACGATCATGTAAAAGCTCGTGGTCTTGCCAGCACCGTTGGGCCCGAGCAGACCAACGATTTCGCCACTCTCGAGGGCGATGGAGACATCGTCTACCACCGGCCGGCCGCGGTAGGTCTTGGACAGCCCGTGGGCCTCGAGCCGGCTACCGGTCATGGCCATTACTCGGTGGCCGGCTCGACACGGACATTGACGCGCTCGTCGCTGTCATCGCTGCTCTCGGCGACGGTGCGGGCGGTCTGCGGGTAATGGGTGACGACCCGCCCGGTGACGGTGTTCTCGCCCTGCCATAGGCGTCCTCCCTGCTTGACGATCAGCCGCTCGGGGCCGGTGACGTGGTATTCCATGCGCGGTGCCTCGGCGCGCCGCGGGGCGGCATCCGCCAGGGTCTCGCGATAGGTGGCCGGCGTGCCGTCCACCGTTGCCCGTTCAAGCTCGCCGTCGGCGTTGTTGTAAACGCGCATGACATCGCCGGTGATGCGCAGCGACCCGCGCGTGAGTACCACATCGCCGCGGTACACGCTGATGCCCTCGGCTTCGTCGACCTCGGCGCGATCGGCCACCAGCTCCACCGGCGGCGGCGTGGACGCCTCATCGCCGGTCTGGGCCTGCACCATGGGCACGGCGAGCAGCAGCGCCAGCAAAACGCCCGTCCCGCGTCGTTCAGGGTGAAACGGCATCGTAGACTCCCTTTACATCATCCAGCAGTTCGAGGCGCTGTTCATCAAACCAGACTCGGGCGCCGACGGCATCCACCCGCAGGCCGGGGCGGGTCAGGGTGACCGGCCGATTGGTCTCGGCGTACCGCTCGGGGATTCTTACATCCAGACGCGGGGTGGTCAGCCGTGACCGGCCTTCGTCGGATTCGCGGGTCATGACCACATCACCACGCAATCGCGCGCGGCGTTCATCATCGCCGATCCAGCCCTGATCGGACCGCCCCTGCCAGGGGGCGCCCTGTTCGGTTGTGAGATGCCATTGCGGCGAGATCAGCCGCCAGCGCGCCTCGCCCGGGTGATGGCGGGCATCCGGTGACTGAAGCCGCCAGGCGATATGGCCATCGGCGCGGGTTGTGGTCAGCGTAACGTTGCGGGCGTAGGCATCGACCCGCGGCTCGCTGACCGCGCGGGTGCCGGTGGGCTCGTCCGGCGAGCCCAGCATCCGCCAGCCGAGCAGCGCGACCAGGACCAGCGCCAGCAGTGCGATCACCGGGCGCCGCATTCAGACCACGCCGCCGCGCAATAGATCATGCATGTTCAGCGCCCCGGCAAGCCTGCCCCGGGCATCATTGACGAGCAGGCCGTTGATGCTGTGCCGCTCCATCAGCGCCAGGGCCTCGGCGGCCAGTTGCGCAGCTTCGACGCAGCGCGGCGCCGGCGTCATTACCGCCGAGATGTCCGTGTTGTGCACGTCCACGCCCTCATCCAGAGCGCGGCGCAGATCGCCGTCGGTAAAGATGCCCGTGACGCGATAATCGGCATCCACGATCGCCGTCATGCCGAGTCCCTTGCGGGTCATCTCCAGCAGCGCGGTCGCCATGGGGGTGTCCGGTTCCACGGCAGGCACTGCCGATCCCTTGTGCATGAGGTCTTCGATCCGCAGCAGCAGGCGTCGGCCCAGTCGGCCGCCCGGGTGCGAGCGTGCGAAGTCGTCGGCCGTGAAGCCGCGCGCATCCAGCAACGCAATTGCCAGCGCATCGCCCATGGCAAGCGCGGCGGTGGTGCTGGCGGTGGGGGCCAGCCCCAGCGGACAGGCCTCGGCGTCGACACCGGCATTCAGGTGAACGGCGGCCGCCTCGGCCAGGGTCGAGCCGGGCGCTCCGGTGATCGCGATCAGATCCAGGTTCCGGCGCTTGATGGCGGGCAGCAGTCGATTGATCTCCTCGGTTTCACCGGAGTTCGACAGGGCGATCACGCAGTCACCGCTGGCGAGCATGCCCAGATCTCCGTGCCCGGCCTCGCCCGGGTGGACGAAGAACGCCGGTGTGCCCGTGCTGGCCAGTGTTGCCGCCAGCTTGCCCGCGATATGCCCTGATTTGCCCATGCCCAGCACCACCACCCGGCCGCTGCAGGCAAGCAGTAGACGGCAGGCGTGGGCGAAGGAGGCGTCGATCCGGTCACGCAGCGCCACGAGGGCGGCGGTTTCGGTGTCGATCACGGCCTGTCCCAGACGACAGAAGTCAGTGTCGGCGGTCATGGCTCTCGCTCTTAATGGTGACTGAACAATAATAAGGCCTGATAGCCGATGTAGGCGCCGAGTAGTAGCCCACCCTCCCATCGGCCCAGACGCCCGCGCCGGCCCAGTGCGTAGCCTGCCACCACGATGGCCAGCATAAAGCCGGTCATGACGCCGTAGTCCCGGGCCAGATCGCCCTGGTCAAAACTGAACGGCGCGATGGCCCCGGCTATCCCCAGCACGGCGAGCAGGTTGAACAGATTGGAGCCGATGATGTTGCCAACAGCAAGCTCGCTCTCGCCACGGCGCACGCTGGCCAGCCCGGCGGCGAGCTCGGGCAGGCTGGTGCCGATGGCGACGATGGTCAATCCGATGACCAGATCGCTCACGCCCAGTTGACCGGCGAGCAGGACGGCCGCCCACACCAGCACCCGTGAGCTGACAATCAGTACCACCAGCCCCAGCAGCGTCCAGCGCAGCGCCTGGGGCATTGGCAGAGGCTCGGGCAGGGCGGATTCGAGTTCGCGGGCGATGACCGCATCGCCGCGTTCCGGATGCCGGGCCTGCCAGGCCATCCAGGCAAGCACCGCCACCATGCCGGCGAGCAGCAGCAGGCCGTCCAGCCGCGACAGGATGCCGTTGACCAGCAGCGCGCCGGTGGCCGCGACCACCAGCAGCAACAGCGGGATCTCGCGTCGGGCCACGCCGGGGCTGATCACCAGCGGGCTGACCAGCGCGGTGGTCCCCAGAATGAGGCCCACGTTGGCAATGTTCGATCCCAGTGCATTGCCCAGCGCGATCCCCGGTGTCCCGTCGATGGCCGCGATGGCCGAGACGAGCATCTCGGGCAGCGAGGTGCCGATGCCGACCACGGTCAGGCCGATGAGCAGACTCGAGACACCCAGTTGCCGGGCCAGCGCCGAGCTACCGTCAACAAAGCGCTCGGCGCTCCAGGCAAGGGCGACAAACCCGGCGGTGATGACGACAATGAGCGCGGCGATCAGCATGCAAGCCCGTTCCATGACCGTGAAGCCCCACAAGGTATCGCATTTGACCGCCCCCGTGCCTTGGCGGATACTCAGTCGGATCCTCTCGCACCAACACCAGCGAAGCCGTCTGCATGTCAGCAACCGATTCCGAGGCCCTGATCGATCTGAGCGGCGTTGTGTTCAGCCGCGGCCCCAATCGGCTTTTCAACGGCATTGATCTGCAGGCGCACCGTGGCGAGGTCGTCGCCATCATGGGGCCCAGCGGGACGGGCAAGACCACGCTGCTGCGCTTGATCGGCGGCCAGCTGCGGGCGCATGCCGGGCGCGTTGCGGTGGGCGGACAGGCCGTTGACCGCCTCTCGCGCCGGGATCTGTACCGCCTGCGTCGCCGCATGGGCGTGTTGTTTCAGAGTGGCGCGCTGTTCACCGACATGACCTGCTTTGACAACGTGGCGTTTCCGCTGCGTGAGCACACGGGCCTGTCCGAGGCGCTAATCCGCACCGTGGTGCTGATGAAGCTCGAAGCGGTGGGGCTGCGCGGGGCGCGTGATCTCTACCCCGGCGAGCTCTCCGGCGGCATGTCGCGGCGGGTCTCGCTGGCCAGAGCGCTTGCCCTCGACCCCGAGATCATCCTCTATGACGAGCCCTTCGCGGGCCAGGATCCGATTTCGATGGGGGCGTTGATGCAGCTCATCCGGCAGCTCAACGACGCCCTCGGCCTGACCAGCGTGGTGGTCTCCCACGATGTCGACGAGACACTGCGCATCGCCGATCGGGCCTATGTGATTTCCGGCGGCGAGATCATCGCCGCGGGCACGCCCGAGGCCCTTCGGGACAGCGAAAGCCGCTGGCTCGATCAGTTTCTCAATGCGCTGCCGGACGGTCCCGTCCCGTTTCATTACCCGGCGCCGCCGATCGCCGACGACCTTCGCGCGGAGGCGCCATGACCGCAGCGCTGCAGCGGCTCGGGGCATCAACCCTCGAGACGGCGGCCACCCTCGGGCGGGCGGTGCTTTTTCTGCTGCGCGTGCTGCGCGGCTCGGGCGAGCTGCTTCGCCGGCCGGGCCTGGTGGTGCGCGAAGTCTACTCCGTCGGCGTGCTGACCCTGGTGATCATCATCGTCTCGGGGCTTTTCGTGGGGATGGTCCTGGCCTTGCAGGGTTACTACACGCTGGTGGACTTTGGCGCCGAGCAGTCGCTGGGCGTGCTGGTGGCGCTGTCGCTCACCCGGGAGCTGGGGCCGGTGGTGACGGCGCTGCTGTTCGCGGGCCGGGCCGGATCGGCGCTGACCGCCGAGATCGGGCTGATGAAGGCCACCGAACAGCTCGCGGGCATGGAGATGATGGCGGTCGACCCCGAGCATCGCGTCATCGCGCCGCGACTGGCCGCGGCGATCCTGTCGCTGCCGCTGCTGACGCTGATCTTCAATGTCCTCGGCATCGCCGGCGCCTGGCTGGTCAGCGTCAATCTGCTGGGCGTGGATGCCGGCTCGTTCTGGTCGCAGATGCAGGCCCAGGTGAGCTTCTCCGACGATATCCTCAACGGCCTGATCAAAAGCGTGCTGTTTGGCGTGATGGCCGGCTGGGTCGCGGTTTTCAATGGCTATGACTGCCGGCCCACCTCGCAGGGTGTGAGTCGGGCGACGACCCGGACGGTGGTGGTGACATCGCTCATCGTGCTGGGGCTTGATTTTGTGCTGACAGCGCTCATGTTCGACTGACGGAGGTTTGTCCGGTGGATAATTCCCGAACGATGGAAATTGCGGTCGGCGCCTTCGTGGCGGCCGGCCTTGCCGCGGCGTTCGTGCTGGCGATGCAGGTAAGCAATATCACCGCCTTTCAGCGCGCCGAGGGCTACACAGTTGATGCCTATTTCCAGAACGTGGGCGGTTTGAGGGAGCGCGCCCCGGTCAGCCTCAGCGGGGTGCAGATCGGGCGGGTGAGTGCGATCGACCTTGATCCCGACCGGTTCGAGGCCCGCGTCGAGCTCACCATCCGCTCGCAGTACGACGACCTGCCCAGTGACACGGCGGCGCGCGTGCGCACCTCGGGGCTGCTCGGCGAGCAGTACGTCTCGCTGCAGCCGGGCGGCATGCCCGACTCGCTCGGCCCGGGTGACGAGATCACGCTGACGCAGTCGGCGCTGGTGCTTGAGGAGATCGTCGGTCAGTTCCTCTACGAACAATCCGGCGGGGACGGGCAGTGACGTCTGCCCGAATCACCGCCAACGCCTCGCAGGGGCTGAGCGTCGAAGGGGATCTGACCGCGCGGACCGTGCCGACACTGATGGAGGAACTGCCCGTCGAGGCCGGCGTGCAGCGTCTGGACCTGGCCGGCGTGGGGCGCGTCGACAGCGCCGGTCTGGCCCTGCTGGTGAACTGGCAGACCCGCCTTGCCGCCGCACAGGGCCGACTCGAGCTCGTGGAAGTGCCCGATGGGCTGGTGCGGCTCGCGCGGATCAGTTCGGTTGATACACTGTTGGGCTTTCACACGACAGACGCGGAGACGACAGGGCAATGATGGAACCGGAAGCCATACGCGCGCTTTTGCAGACGGGGTTCAATGATGCCGACGTCGAGGTGGTGGGCGACGGCCGCCATTTCCAGGCGCGCATCGTGAGCCCGGATTTCGAGGGCATTCCGCTGCTGCGGCGGCATCGCATGGTGTATGACCTGCTCCGGACCCACATCGACAGTGACGTGCTCCACGCCATTTCCATGCGCACGCTGACCCCGGCGCAGGCCGCCGCCGAGCAGGATTGAGCCGGTGGAAAGACTGCTGATCCGCGGCGGGCGCCCGCTGGATGGGGACATCCGCATTTCCGGGGCCAAGAACGCCGCGCTGCCGATCATGGCGGCGACCCTGCTGGCGGACGGAGCGTCGGTAATCGGCAATATCCCCGATCTGCACGACATCACCACCACCATGGAGTTGCTCGGGCGCATGGGGGTGCGGCTGACCGTCGACGAGCGCATGCGCGTGGAGATTGACCCGAGCTTCATCGAAAACTGCCACGCGCCCTACGAGCTCGTGAAGACCATGCGCGCTTCGATACTGGTGCTGGGCCCGCTGCTGGCGCGCTACGGCGAGGCCGAGGTCTCGCTGCCCGGCGGCTGTGCCATTGGCACTCGTCCGGTCAATCTGCATGTCCAGGGGCTTGAAGCCATGGGCGCGACCATCACCGTGGAGGGCGGTTACATCCGCGCGCGCTGCTCACGCCTGCGCGGGGCACGGCTGGTGATGGATCTGGTGACCGTGACCGGGACCGAGAACCTCATGATGGCGGCGACCCTGGCCGAGGGGCGCAGCGTCATCGAAAACGCCGCCCGCGAACCCGAAGTCGTTGATCTGGCCAACTGCCTGAACGCCATGGGGGCCCGGGTCAGCGGCGCCGGCACCGATACCATCGTCATCGAGGGGGTGGAGCGCCTCGAGGGAGCGCGCTACGACGTTCTGCCCGACCGGATCGAGACCGGTACGTTTCTGGTAGCCGCCGCGATGACCGGCGGTCGCGTCCATCTGCGCAACACCGCGCCGTATCTGCTGGATGCGGTGATCGCCAAGCTGCGCGAGAGCGGCGCCGAGGTGGGCGTCGGCGATGACTGGATCCACCTCGACATGGAAGGCCGGCGCCCGCGGGCCGTAACCGTGCGTACCGCTCCCTATCCCGCCTATCCCACGGACATGCAGGCACAGATCTGCGCGCTCAATGCGGTGGCCGACGGCGTTGGAATGGTCACCGAGACGGTCTTCGAGAATCGGTTCATGCATGTCCAGGAAATCCAGCGCATGGGCGCCGACATGCGCCTCGAGGGGCATACGGCGATCAGCCACGGTATCGAGCGGCTGACCGGGGCGCCGGTCATGGCCACGGATCTGCGCGCGTCGGCCAGCCTGGTGCTGGCGGGTTTGGTCAGCGAGGGCGACACCCTGGTCGACCGCATCTACCACATCGATCGCGGTTACGAGTGCATCGAAGAAAAGCTGGCGCAGTTGGGCGCCGATATCCGCCGCATGCCGGGAGACAGCATTCCGAACCATGACTGAACAGCTGACCGTGGCCCTTTCCAAGGGCCGCATCCTCGAACAGACCCTGCCGCTACTGCGTCCGCTGGGCATCGAGCCGCTGGAGGACCCCGAGCGCAGCCGCAATCTGGTGCTGCCCACCAGTCACCCCGGCGTGCGACTGATCATCGTGCGCGCCACGGACGTCCCCACCTACGTCGCCCACGGCGGCGCCGATCTGGGCGTGGCCGGCAAGGATGTGCTCATGGAGCAGGGCGGTCACGGGCTCTACGAGCCGGTGGACCTGGGGATCGCCCGCTGCCGGCTCATGGTCGCGGGGCGGCCCGGCAATCTGCCGGCCGGGCAGCGCCTGCGCGTGGCTACTAAATTCGTCAACATGACCCGGCGCCACTTCGCCGAGCAGGGTCGTCAAGTGGACCTGATCAAGCTCTACGGATCGATGGAGCTGGCGCCCCTGGTGGGGCTTGCCGATCGGATCGTCGATCTGGTCGACACCGGCAATACGCTGCGGGCCAACGGTCTTGAGCCCCTCGAGACCATCGCGGATATCAGTGCGCGTCTGGTGGTCAACAAGGCGTCAATGAAGCTCAGACATCGCGAACTCAAGCCGCTGATCGGCCAGATCGCCGAGACGGCGGGTCATCGCGACCACAGGTGAATCGCATGGTGGAAATACAACGCCTCAGCACGACGCAGCCCGACTTCGATGCACAGTTGCGGTCACTCACCGATTGGGACGACGGCGCGACCCACGCGGTGGAGTCGGCCGTGGCCGATATCCTGGCTGCCGTGCGCGAGCGTGGCGACGAGGCGCTGCTTGAATACAGCGAGCAGCTCGATGGCCTGGCCGTGGCGTCGGTCAGCGAACTCGAGGTGCCGCCGGCGCAGTGCGAGGCGGCCCTCGCGGGGCTCGAGCGGGCCGATCGCGAGGCGCTGGAGACGGCGGCGGCGCGCATCCGGCATTATCATCTCCATCAGCGCCCCTCCGACTGGGAAAAGACCGAGGCGGACGGCAGCCGTCTGGGCCAGCAGGTGCGGGCGCTGGAGCGCGTCGGGATCTACGTCCCCGGCGGCAAGGCGGCGTATCCGTCCTCGGTGCTGATGAATGCCATTCCCGCGCATGTCGCCGGGGTGGATGAGATCGTCATGGTGGCCCCGGCACCGGGCGGTCATATCGCGCCGATGGTCCTGGCGGCCGCGGCCGTGGCCGGGGTGGATCGGCTGTTTCTGCTCGGCGGTGCCCAGGCCGTGGCGGCCCTTGCCTACGGCACCGCAACGATCCCGGCGGTGGACAAGATCGTCGGCCCGGGCAATGCCTACGTGGCCGAGGCCAAGCGGCGGGTCTTCGGCCATGTCGGCATCGACATGGTGGCGGGGCCCTCCGAGATCCTCATCGTCTGTGATGGCCAGACTGATCCGGAATGGATCGCCATGGATCTTTTCTCGCAGGCCGAGCACGACGAGGAGGCCCGCGCCCTTTTGATCTGCCCCGAGGCGCGCTATCTCGACGACGTGCAGGCCGCCATGGAGCGTCTGTTGCCGGACATGGAGCGCTCGGATATCATTCGTGCGTCACTGGCCCGGCGCGGGGCCATGATCTGCGTGCGTGATCTGGCCGAGGCGGCGGACGTCGTCAACCGCATCGCCCCCGAGCATCTGGAGCTATCTGTGGTCGAGCCCGAGCGGCTGGCCGCCTCCATTCAGCATGCGGGGGCGATCTTCATGGGCCGCTACACGCCCGAGGCCTTCGGCGATTACTGCGCCGGCCCCAGTCATGTGCTGCCCACGTCACGGACGGCGCGCTTCGCCTCGCCGCTGGGGGTCTATGACTTCTGCAAGACCACCAGTCTGGTGCAATGCACCGCCGAGGGGGCCACGGTGCTGGGCCCGATCGCGGCGCGGCTGGCCCGCTGCGAGGGCCTGACAGCCCACGCACGCTCCGCGGAGCTGCGCTACCGGGACTGACCCCGTCAGGGTTGCGGCGGGCGCTGCGGCGCCTCGCCGTTCAGATCAGTCGGCCGCTCGGCGATGGCCACGCTCCAGCGTTTGGGATCGGCACCCCGACGGCCGTTGAGAATGACCTCGCGGCCGGGTGGCTGTTCGCTGATCCAGCTGAGCAGGGTCTGGACGGTACGCACCTGCTGACCGCTGGCGGTCTCGATGACGTCCCCCGACTCGAGCCCCGCCCGATCGGCCGGACCACCCGGCAGAACCGCCGCGATCCGCACGCCCCCGCGCCCCTGGCTGGGGACGATCTGCGCGCCGATCCAGCCCCGGATGACACGCCCGTTCTCGACAATATCGCTCAGCACCGACTGGGCAAGATCCGCCGGAATGGCAAAGCCGATGCCCGTCGAGCTGCCGCTGTCGCTGAAAATGGCGGTGTTGATGCCGATCACTTCGCCGCGTGCGTTGATCAGCGCGCCGCCGGAGTTGCCGGGGTTAATGGCGGCATCGGTCTGGATGAAGTTCTCGAAGGTGTTCAGACCGACTTCGCTGCGCCCGAGTGCGCTGATGATCCCCTGGGTGACCGTCTGTCCGACGCCGAAGGGGTTGCCGATGGCAAACACGACATCGCCGACCCGGTTCTGGCGCTCGTTGGCCAGCGGCGAGTGGGGCAGGTTGTCGACATCGATCTGCAGCACGGCCAGATCCGATTCGGGGTCGGTGCCGATGATCCGCGCCGGGGCATTGCGGCCGTCGGCCAGCATGACCTGGATCCGCGCGGCGCCACGGATGACGTGGTGGTTGGTCAGCAGATAGCCCGACTCGGTCACCAGCAGCCCCGAGCCGAGCGAGGTATCGAGTCGCTCCTGCTCGCGGGCGGTCATGCCGCCGAGCAGTTCATCGAGGGCCGGCGAGTCCAGAAACACGTTGCGGGGGTCGGGGTTGCGCGACGCGGTGTAGATGTTGACCACCGACGGCGCGGCGGTTTCGACCGCATCGGCGTAGGTGAATGGCTGGCCGCTGGCCGGCGGGCGTGAGGCGTCGACGCGCTCGGCCGGGGCATTGCCGGTGTCCGAAGGCGGAGCGGCGCGTTCACCGAGCAGATCCGGCGCCAGCCAGACCACGGCAAAGGCGACGATCACCCCGACCAGGACGTAGCGGGTGACAAAGTGGGTCAGGCGTTTGAAGGCCATGTGCGGCACCGGCTCCAGCACTTGAAAGACAAGTCCCGATGATACACCCAAAGCGCGGATGGCCGCGCGGCCGGTGCCCGTGCGCCACCGCCCGTCGATCTTGACGATGGACGTCCGATGCGGGATTCTACCGGCATTGCGGACAGTGTCAGCTCGGGCGCGCGCGACGGCTTGTGACGATCGCCGGGCGACGACGCTACCCCCGCCGGAAGGCAGGCCTGACTCAGAGGATCCAGATGTCAGAAGACAAATCAAATAACAGCCGCCGCCGATTCCTGACCGGCGCCGTGGGTGTCGTCGGCGGAATCGGTGCGGCCTACGTCGCGGTGCCGTTTCTGGCGTACTGGAATCCCAGCGCGCGCACCCGGGCGGCCGGCGCCCCGGTCGAGGTCGACACCTCGACCATGCAGCCCGGCCAGAAGGTCAACGTGACCTGGCGCGGGCAGCCGGTGTGGGTGATCCGCCGCTCGGAATCGGCGATCGACTCACTGGCCGGTCACAATGACGTTCTCAGCGATCCGGAATCGGCGGTTGCCAGTCAGCAGCCCGCCTATGCGCAGAACATGTACCGCTCGGTGGAGCCGGAGTTCTTCGTGGTGGTGCCCATCTGCACCCACCTGGGCTGCATCCCCTCGTTCATGCCGCAGCCCGGTTCGCTCGACACCAACTGGCCGGGTGGCTTTTTCTGCCCGTGTCACGGCTCGAAGTTCGACAATGCGGGTCGGGTCTACGCCGGAGTGCCGGCGCCGACCAATCTGGAGGTTCCCCCGTACCGGATCGCCGATAACGGCGTCATCGTGGTCGGGGAAGATCAGGAGACGGCCTGATGAGTGATACGAGCAAGGTTCAGGGTGGCGTGCTGGGGTGGGTGGATGCCCGTTTCCCGCTGAGCCGCATGTGGAACGAGCATGTCGGCGAGTACTACGCCCCCAAGAACTTCAACATCTGGTACTACTTCGGCGCGCTGTCGCTGTTTGTGCTGGTCAACCAGCTGCTCACCGGCATCTGGCTGACCATGAACTACAATCCCTCGGCCGAAGGGGCGTTCTCGTCGGTCGAATACATCATGCGCGACGTCGAGTGGGGATGGCTGATCCGCTACATGCACTCGACCGGCGCATCGGCGTTCTTCGTGGTCGTGTATCTGCACATGTTCCGTGCGCTGCTCTACGGCTCGTACCAGAAGCCGCGCGAGCTGATCTGGGTGTTCGGCATGATCATCTACGTCGCGCTGATGGCCGAGGCGTTCATGGGTTATCTGCTGCCCTGGGGCCAGATGTCTTACTGGGGCGCGCAGGTGATTATCTCGCTGTTCGGCGCCATCCCGGGTGTGGGTGAAGAGCTGGCCCTGTGGATCCGCGGCGACTACAACATCTCGGGCGTTACGCTGAACCGGTTCTTTGCCCTGCACGTGGTCGCCCTGCCACTGGCCCTGGTGGGTCTGGTGGTCTTCCACATTCTTGCCCTGCACGAGGTCGGATCCAACAACCCCGACGGCGTCGATATCAAGAAAAACAAGGACGCCAGCGGCAAGCCGAAGGACGGGATCCCGTTCCACCCCTACTACACGGTCAAGGATACATTCGGCCTGGGGGTGTTCCTGATCTTCTTCTCGGCGGTGGTGTTCTTTGCCCCGGAAATGGGTGGGCTGTTCCTCGAGCCGCCGAACTTCCAGCCGGCCGATCCCATGCAGACGCCGGCCCATATCGCCCCGGTGTGGTACTTCACCGCGTTCTACTCGATCCTGCGGGCCATCCCCGACAAGCTGGGCGGAGTGGTCGCCATGGGCTCGGCGATCTTCCTGCTGTTCCTGCTGCCGTGGATCGATCGCGGGCGCGTGCGATCGATCCGCTACCGCGGGCTCGGCCACAAGCTGGCACTGGCGCTGTTCGCTGTGGCCTTCGTCTGCCTCAGCTACCTCGGGCTGCAGGCACCGTCGGCTCTCTACTTCGGGCTCACGGTGACGACCTGGGCGCAGATCTGGAGCGCGGTGTACTTCGGCTTTTTCATCTTCCTGTTCGCCTACACGGCGTTCGGGTTCGAGCGTACCAAGCCGGTACCGGATCGGGTGACAGACTGATGAGAAGACTGCTTGCAATTGCCCTGCTGGCCTGCCTGTCAGCGCCGGCATGGTCCGCCGGCGGAGGCGGTGACCTGATGGATGCCCGGGTTGACGTCTCTGACGAGGCATCGCTACAGCGGGGCGCGAAGCTGTTCGCCAATAACTGCATGGGCTGCCACTCCGCGGAATATGTCCGCTGGAACGCCCTGCCCGAGGCACTGGGCGTGTCCATGGAAAGGGTCGAATCCAGCCTGATCTACGGCGGCTATACGCCGGGCGACACCATCAACGCGGCGATGCGCAGCGCCGATGCCTCGGACTGGTTCGGGGCGGAGCCGCCGGATCTTTCGCTGACGGCCCGCTCGCGGGGCGCGGACTGGGTCTATACCTATCTGAACAGTTTCTACAAGGATCCCGACGCGAGTATCGGCTGGAACAACACGCTGCTTGCCAACTCATCCATGCCCCACGTGCTCTGGCGGATGCAGGGCGTGCCCGAGGCCCGCTACGAGGAAAGCCACGGCGAGCAGCAGGTCGCCGAAGTGGTCCTGCCCGAAGGCCAGCAGGGCACGTTGAGCGAGGCGGAATACCACCAGGTGACCCGCGACATCACCAATTTCATGGCGTTCATGGCCGAACCGGTGCGCGCCAAGCGCCAGGAGATCGGCGTCTGGGTGATCGGCTTTCTGGTGATCTTCACGTTGCTCGCCTACCTGCTCAAGCGCGAATACTGGAGGGATGTCCACTGAGGAGTCAGCGAGACGAGTCGACGGTCCCGCTCAGTCAGCGGCCGTCCATCGGGCTCTACAGTGATCCGCACTCGGTGGACAGCCACCGGGTGCGTGTGGTGCTTGCCGAAAAGGGCATCGACGCCGAGGTGGTCGAGGTGGTGGCGGATGGTCCGCCGCCCGACGACCTGCCGCATCTCAATCCCTATGCCGAGACACCCACACTGGTCGATCGCGATCTCGCGCTCTATGACCCGCGGGTGATCTGCGAGTACCTCGACGAGCGGTTTCCGCATCCGCCATTGATGCCCATCGATCCAGTCTCGCGGGCCAAGTCCAAGCTGGTCATCTCACGCATCGAGCGGGACTGGTACGGCCTGATCCGCCAGCTCGAGCGGGCCGACCGGCGACGCCGGCCGCCGATTCGCCGCCAGCTGGCCGAGAGTCTGCTGGCGGGGGCCGATGTTTTTGACACCGGCAGCGAGTACTTCCTCAGTGATGACATCACCATGATGGATTGCGTGCTGGCGCCGGTGCTCTGGCGTCTCGGCCACTACGGGGTCGAGCTGCCGGCCGGCGCCGCGGCGGTGGCGGCTTATGCGGATCGGCTGTTCCGCCGCGACGCCTTTGATGCCAGTCTCACGCCCACCGAAAAGGGAATGCGCCAAGCCTCATGATGCCGAGCCGGCCCTATCTGATACGCGGTCTCTACGAGTGGATCGCGGACAACGACCTCACGCCTCATCTACTCGTCAACGCCGAGGGCGATGGCGTCATGGCCCCGCTGGAGTTTGCCGATGCGGGCCAGCTGGTGCTCAACGTGGCCCCCGCCGCGGTGCGCGACCTCGATCTGGGTAACGACCGAATCGCCTTCAGTGCCCGCTTCGGCGGCCAGCCCCGTCAGGTCAGCGTGCCGGTTGCCGAGGTCATGGCGATCTACGCACGTGAAAACGGCCGCGGCATGCTGTTTACCCCCGAGGACGGCGATGACGACCCACCGCCGGACGGGGGTGACGGCGCACCGGAGAACGATGCCTCGCCGGGCGGCGGCAGGGGCCAGCCCGGACTGCGGGTCATCAAGTAGCCGCGAGCGGGCCAGCCCGGCCTCAGCCGCCGAACAGCTGGTGGTCGATCAAATCACACAGGCAGTGAATGACCAGCAGGTGCACCTCCTGGATGCGGGCGGTCACCTCGGTGGGCACGCGGATCTCGATGTCCTCCGGCCCCAGCTTGAGGGCCATTGGTCCGCCATCGCGACCACTCAGGGCCACGACGCGGGCTTGCCGATCGTGTGCGGCCTCGATGGCGCGCAGGATGTTGTCGCTGCCGCCGCTGGTGCTGATCGCCAGCACCACATCGCCGGGTAGCGCCAGGGCCCGGATCTGCCGGGCGAAAATCTCGTTGAAATCATAATCGTTGGCGATGGACGTCAGCGTGGAACTGTCCGTGGTGAGGGCGATGGCGGGCAGGCCCGGGCGCTCCATCTCAAAGCGGTTCAGCAGCTCCGAGGAAAAGTGCTGGGCATCGCCGGCGGAGCCGCCGTTGCCGCAGCTGAGGATCCGGCCCTCGCGCTGGAGGCAGTCAACCATGGTGCGGCCCGCCTGCTCGATCAGCGGCGGCAATTGATCGAGGGCGGTCTGCTTGGCCTGAATGCTGGCGTGGAACTGTTGCGCGATACGATCGCTGGCGCTCATGGGTATCCTCTGTGCGGTAGTGTCGGTTCATTCATCGGCGCGAAACGCATCCCGTACCCATTCCACCTCGCGGATATCGGCACTGAGCGCGATTACATCGAACCGTACGGGGGGTTCATCGGGCTGGCGCTGCAACCAGGCTTTGGCGGCGGCAATCAGTCGTTGGCGCTTGGCCGGGGTGATGCTGTCGATGCCATCACCAAAGCCGCTCCGGCGGCGTGCCCGCACCTCCACAAAAACGATCTCGTCCCGGTCCGCCATGATCAGATCGATTTCGCCACGCCGGATCCGGAAGTTGCGGGCCCTGAGCCGCAGCCCGGCACGCTGGAGGTGAGCCAGCGCCTCGTCCTCGGCTGCCTGACCGGTTCGATGGGCGGCCGTGATCATGGTACCAACCCGGCGTCGGCGGCGTCGTCGCCCGACACGCGGCGATGCACGCCGCGGTTGGTCATCTGCACGGGCACCAGGGCCTGCTGGATCTGGTGGCGGTCATTGATTGACAGGCGCCCCGAGGCCGCCGGCATGGAAAGCGCCGGGTCGCGGGCCAGAGCGCTGATACCGGCGAGCAGCCGATAACTATCGATGCCAAGGGCGTGCAGCCGGGTCGCAGGCGCCGACGGACCGGTGGCGGATAACTGCGCCCGCAGTGCGTCGGCCCCGGGCACACGCGAGGCGTCGACCAGCCACGGCATGCGCGCGAAGAGCATCCCCTCCAGATCATTGCGGGCGCTGCTGTCGGGCTGGTTGGGCACACTCGCACCGAGTCCGAAAACCGGCAGCCCGATGCCGCGGTGAAACCGCAATTGCGGCAGCACCAGTCGCGCGTCCCGCTCGCGGGCCGCCATGAAGACCCCGTCGATATCCTGGCGGCGTCGGGCCTCGAACCCGAGGCGCGCGCCGGTGATGGATTCGACGCGCTCGTGCCGGGTCTCGCTGGCATCGATGCGCAACAGTGCCTTGATCGGTTGGGCCAGATCCTGTTGATCGGCCGGATACGCCTGCGTGCCGACGGTGCGGGTGCCGGCCTGATCGGCTGCGGTCTCGAATGCCGTGGCGACCCGCGCGCCCCAGTCGTCATCGCGGCGAATCATCAGCATGCGCTCCTGGCCCATGCGTGCGGCGAGCGCCGCGCTGGCCATCGCGTCATTTTCGGGGGCCAGCCCGAATTGCTGCAGCCGGGGTCCGCCATGGCCGCTGTCGATGCGATTGAGGGCGAGTACCGGCACCGAAGGATCGGTGGATGCGACAAGATCCCGCAGGGCGGATTTGCGCAGGGGGCCGATAATCCGCCCCGCGCCCTCGCGCCGGGCCTGTCGATAGGCCTCGGCGACGCTCATGCCGGCGTCACCCACATCGAAAAATGCAAGCGCCGGTCTGTCCCCGCCGTCGGCGTGATAGGCGGCCAGCAGGCCGTCGCGGATCGACTGCCCGGCACCCGCCCAATCGCCACTCAAAGGCAGCAACACCGCAACGCGACGCGGTGGCGAGAGATCCGCCCGCTGCATGGCAAGGATGCGCCGAAGCGTTGAACGTCCCACGTCCCCCGCGTGGTCAGGGCGGGGATAATCGCGCAGGAACGTCCGCGTTGCCTCGGGATCGAGGGCCCGCTCGCGCACGCCCAGGGCAAGCGCGAGCCACTGCTCGACCACCGCCTCAGCGCTGCGCTCCATCGCCCGCTCGAGCGCTGCGCGCGGTGCGGTCCGCAGGGCCTGCCACAGCCGGGCTTCGTTGCGCTGTCGCCGGGCTGATGCCAGCGCCCGGCGATCGAGCGCCCGCCAGACGGTAATGGCCCCGATCCAGTCGCCGGTGGCCGCCTTTGCGCTAATCAGCGTCTGGAGTCGGTCTGTCTCTAGCCGTGCCGACAGGGGCGCCGGCAAAGCCTCGAGGCGCCGGATCACGGCGCGCTCATCCGGATCGCGGTCAAGCCGGGTGCGCAGCAGAGTGGCGACGGCCTGGTTATCGGCGGTGGCGAATGAATCGTTGGCCTCGAGCAGACGTCGGGCGCCGCTCGTATCCCCCATTTCCAGGGCAATGGCCGCGGCCTCCAGTCGCAGCCCGGTGGCGTTCGGGCCAGCGAAGTCGTCGGCGGCCAGACGCAGCAGCGCGACGGCACTGGCAGGATCGTTGACGGTGAGCGCCGACTCGGCCGCGTCGATCTGTGGATGCTCCAGCGATGCCAGCGGCGGCGCGGTCTCGCGGGTGTCGATGGACGAACAGCCCGCAACGACCAGCGCGGTGATCAGGGCGATGAGTGGCAGTCGCGGCGTGGGCACAGGCAGGCCTCGCGGTGGCATGGGCAGGCGGTTAGACTGGTGAATTGTCGGAAAGTATCGAGTCCGGGGATAAACCGTGTCAAACCGCACCGGAACCCTCCATGTGGTCGCAACACCCATTGGTAATGTGGGCGATATCAGTGCCCGGGCCTGCGAAGTGCTTGGCAGTGTCGAGCATGTAGCCGCGGAGGATACCCGTCATAGTCGCCAGCTGCTCCAGCGCCTGGGTATCCGGGCGACGCTGGTCAGCCTCCACGAGCACAATGAGACCGCCCGTGTCGAGCAGCTGGTGGGCTGGCTTGCCAATGGCGAGTCGGTGGCACTGATCAGCGACGCGGGCACGCCGCTCATCAGCGACCCCGGGTATCGCCTGGTGCGGGCCGTGCACGAGGCGGGCTATCCCGTGCTGACGGTGCCGGGGCCGTCGAGTGTGATTGCGGCACTGTCGATCGCCGGTCTGCCCACCGATCGGTTCTTCTACGAAGGCTTCCTGCCGTCGCGGGCCGGCGCCCGTCGCCGGCGGCTTGAGGCGCTGGCCGATACGTCCTGCACCCAGATCTTTCTGGAGGCCGGACGGCGTTTGCCGGCAACCCTCGAGGCCATGGAAAACGCCTTTGGCGCCCACCGCGAGGTGGCGGTCTGTCGGGAACTGACCAAGCGCTACGAGACCACCCGCGTGGACACGCTCGCCGCATTGCGCGCGTGGATTGCCGATGACCGCAATCAGTGCCGCGGTGAATTCGTGCTGGTGGTCGCCCCGGCGCCGGCCCCGCCGGTGTCGGCGCAGGGGCCGGCCACAGACGAGCTGTTGCGGTTGCTGCGCGAGGAGGGCCTTGGTGCAAAGTCCACCGCACGGGTGCTTGCGCGGCTCACCGGGGCATCGGTCAACGATCTCTACGCGCAGGTCCTCGCGGACGATGCGACGGCCGACGGCTGATGCCCGCGGGATGATAGACTGACGGTGGAAGTCGGCCGGGCAGTCGCGGCGCCGTCAGGCGTCGAGGAAAGTCCGGGCTCCACAGGGCAGGGTGCCAGGTAACGCCTGGGCGGCGTGAGCCGACGGAAAGTGCCGCAGAGATCAGACCGCCGATGGCCGTGTCCGCACGGCACAGGCAAGGGTGAAAAGGTGCGGTAAGAGCGCACCGCACGCCTGGCAACATGGCGTGGCACGGTAAACCCCACCCGGAGCAAGACCGAATAGGGGAGTGCGAGCACGGCCCGTGCAAGCTCCCGGGTAGGTCGCTTGAGGTGCACGGCGACGTGTATCCCAGAGGAATGATTGCCCTCGACAGAACCCGGCTTACAGGCCGGCTTCCACTCTTTCCCCCCGCCTTTTCTGGCTCGTTTTTGTAAGTCCCTGTCATCAGGAGAAAAATCCCTTATGCGTTGGCTTGACGGGGCCTGTCCGTCTGTCTAGAGTGTGGTTATAAGTGGGAAAAAGTGGTGAACAATGGCAGCCACGGGTCAATCAGGGGTAGTTAATTGTTTCGCGGTGTCACCCAGATCAATCTCGATGCAAAGGGGCGGATAGCCTTCCCCAGCCGCTATCGCGAGCGGCTGGGCGCCCTTTGTGACGGGCATCTGATCGTGACCGTCGATCGGGATCACTGCCTGCTGATTTATCCCCTGCCCGAGTGGGAAGACATTGAGCAAAAGCTGGTGCGCCTGCCGAGTCTCAACCCCACGGCCCGGCGCCTGCAGCGATTGCTGATCGGTCATGCCACCGAGTGTCCGCTGGACGGCAATGGCCGCATTCTGCTGCCGGGGCCGCTACGCGCATTTGCGGGGCTTGAAAAACGCACCGTGCTGATCGGCCAGGGCAATAAGTTCGAGCTCTGGGACGAAGACAGCTGGACCACGCGCCGGGATGAATGGCTGTCGGAGCAAACCGACGCCGAGGAGCTGCCCGATGATCTGCAGTCGCTTTCGCTCTAGGGGGGCACCGTGGTGAACGCGCCGCGAGAGCACGAAGCGGTCATGCGTGACGACGCCATCGCCGCGCTGACTCCGCGCGCCGACGGCGTGTATGTCGATGCCACCTTTGGGCGCGGCGGGCACGCCGCGGCGCTTGTCGATGCGCTGGGCGAAGGCGCGCGTCTGTGGCTGGTGGACCGTGACCCGCAGGCGGTGGCGTGGGCGCGCCAGTGCTATGGCGACGATCCGCGCTGCCGGATTGTGCAGTCCGATTTCGCCGCACTCGGCGGTGCCCTGCGCGCGGCGGAGCTGGCCGGGCGCATCTCCGGGATCCTGCTGGATCTGGGGGTGTCCTCCCCCCAGCTCGATCAGCCTGAGCGCGGCTTCAGTTTTATGCGTGACGGGCCGCTCGACATGCGCATGGATAACAGCGGCGGCGAGACGGCGGGCGAATGGCTCGAGCGGGTCGATGGCGCCACCCTCGTGCGCGTGCTGCGCGAGTATGGCGAAGAGCGCTATGCCCGTCGCATCGCCGCTGCCATTGTGGCCGCGAGGGACGCGGCCGCACTGCCGCCGACCACCACCGGTCTGGCCCGTCTGATTGCCGAGGCGGTTCCCCGGCCTGAGCCGGGACGCCACCCGGCCACGCGCAGCTTTCAGGCCATCCGCATTCACCTCAATGACGAGCTGGGATCGCTCGGCCAGCTGCTTGATGACGTCTGCGACCTGCTGGCGCCGGGCGGTCGGTTGGTGGTGATCAGCTTCCACTCGCTCGAGGATCGCCGCGTCAAGCGCTTTATCACCCGCAATAGCCAGGTGGGCGATCTGCCGCCGGGCGCCGGAAAGGTGCCACCGGAAAAGCGCCCGAGTCTGCGCCGGATCGGCCGAGCCCAGCGTCCGGGGGACACCGAGGTGCAACACAATCCCCGGGCCCGCAGCGCCACCCTGCGGGTTGCGGAGCGTCTGCCGTGAAAAGGCCGGGTCTGATGCTTGCATTGCTCGGTGGCGTGGCCGTCGGCTCGGCCGTCGCGGTGGTCGAAGTGCGTCACGAGACCCGCAGCCTGTTCGTCACGCTGGAGACGCTCCGCGATGATCGGGACCGGCTGGATACCGCCTGGCGGCAGCTCCAGCTCGAGCAGGGCGCCCTCGCCATGCAGTCCCGCGTCGAGCGCATCGCCCGCGAGTCCATCGGCCTCGAGCCGATTGCACCGGAGAACACCACCCTGATCCGGCTCGAGCCCCGGAGGGAACGACAATGACCCGGCGCGCGGCCCGCTCAGTGACACCGCCGGCGTGGCGCCGCTGGATGCTGCTGGCGGTGCTGCTGGCCCTGCCAGTGGTGCTCCTCGGGCGGGCCGTCTCGCTGCAACTGGTCGATGGCCCCTTTCTGCAGGGACAGGGCGAGCAGCGCCATCTCCGCGTGGAGTCGCTGCCCGCGCACCGCGGCACAATCCACGACCGCCGGGGACGGCCGCTTGCCATCAGCGCCCCCGTGGACTCGGTCTGGGCAAATCCGCGCGTCATCGTGCAGGAGGCCTCCGAGCCCGATATCACGGCCCTGGCGCGGGTGCTTGAACGCGATCCCGCGCCGCTGCGAGCGGCTCTGGCCGAACGTCGCGAGCGGGCGTTTTTCTACCTCGAGCGCCATGTCAGCCCGGAGCTTGCCGAGCGGGTTGCCGCCCTGGACGTACCCGGCGTCGCCCTCCAGCGGGAGTACCGGCGGTTCTATCCCACCGGTGAGGTCAGTGGGCATGTGCTGGGCTTTACCAACATCGATGATCACGGCCAGGAAGGGATCGAGCGGGCCTACGACGACTGGTTGGCCGGCGCGCCCGGTGCCAAGCGGGTGCTGCGCGATCGCCATGACCGCACCATCGAGGATGTCGAGCGACTGCGCGAGCCTGATCCGGGGCGCGACCTGACGCTGACTCTGGACAAGCGCCTGCAGTATGTCGCCTACCGCGAGCTGAAGGCCGCGGTCGAGCGGCACCAGGCCGCGAGTGGCTCCATCGTGCTGATGGATCCCGACAGTGGCGACGTCCTGGCGATGGCCAATCAGCCGTCGTTCAACCCCAACCGCCGCTCGGAAATGACCGGCGAGCGCTACCGCAACCGCGCCGTGACCGACCGCTACGAGCCGGGCTCGGTGATGAAGCCCTTCACCGTGCTCGCTGCCCTTCGCAGTGGCCGTTACACACCCGAGACCGTGGTCGAGACCGCTCCCGGCGTTCTGCAGGTTGGTGGCCATTCGGTGCGCGATATCCGCAATTTCGGCGAGCTCAGCGTTGCCGGTGTGCTGCGTAAATCGAGCAACGTCGGTGCCGCGCGCATGGCGCTGTCCCTGGATTCCGGGGCCGTCTGGCAGACCCTGAACGCCTTGGGGATTGGTGAGCCCACTGGCCTGGGACTGCCGGGCGAGGCCGCCGGCCGGCTCTCGCCGATGCCCTCGCAGCGGCCCATTGAGCGGGCCACACTGGCCTTTGGCTATGGCCTGTCGGTGAGCACGCTGCAGCTGGCCAGGGCTTACTCGGCGATTGCCGCCGACGGGCAGCTGCCGACGCCGACACTGATCGCTGACGGGCGTCGGCCCGAGCCCCGGCAGGTGATGGAGGCGCAGCGCGCCGGGCAACTGCGCGACATGCTTACCGCCGTGACCCGGCCCGGCGGAACCGCCACGCAGGCGGCCGTGCCGGGCTATCGGGTTGCCGGCAAGACCGGCACCAGCCGCAAGGCGGTGGCCGGTGGATATGCCGAGGATCGCTACGTATCCACCTTTGCGGGCATGGCGCCGGCCAGTGATCCGCAGTTCGTCGCCGTGGTGACCATCCATGAGCCGCAGGGCGACGACTATTACGCGGGCCCTGTGGCCGGACCGGTGTTCCGCGCGCTAATGGGCAGCGCCCTGCGCCTTGACAATGTCATGCCCGATGCCTCCATCGAGCGCCCCGCGCTGAACATTGCCGGGGGGGAGTCGCCATGAGCCGGGTCGTGTCGGCGGAAGCCCTGCTCGCCCCGTGGCTGGTCGACGACCGGCTGAAGGGCGTCGAGCTGTCGACGATCAGCCTGGACGCGCGGCGGCTCGAGTCCGGCGGGCTGTTTCTTGCGCTGGCCGGTCACCGCAGCCACGGGCTGGATCATCTCGACCAGGCCCTGGCGGCCGGAGCGCGGGTGGTGGTCTACGAGCCGCACCCGTGGCATGACGCGAAGGCGGTTGCCGCGCGCTGCGAGGCCGCCGGCGTTGTGGCCATCGAGCGGGCCGGTGTCGGTGCCCTCGCCAGTGCCATCGCCGGGCGGTTTTATGGCGAGCCATCGCAGTCCATGACGGTGATCGGCGTGACCGGCACGGATGGCAAGACCTCGGTCTCGCACTACATCGCGGCAATGGCCGAGGCTCTGCAATGGCCGGCTGCGGTCATGGGCACGCTGGGCTGGGGCCGTCCGGGCCGGTTGCGCGCGGCTACGCATACAACGGCCGATGCGGTCAGCGTTCAGGCCCACCTCGCGACCCTGCGTGACGAGGGGTTCCAGTGCGTGGCGATGGAGGTCTCCTCGCATGCCCTCGCGCAGCACCGGGTGGACGGTGTGGCGTTTGCCACGGCGGTGCTCACTCACATGGGCCGTGATCATCTCGACTATCACGGCTCGGAGGCCGCCTATCACGCCGCCAAACGCCGTCTTTTCGCCTGGCCGGGACTGCGCCGGCAAGTGCTCAATGGCGACGATGCCGCCGGCAGGGATCTGCTTGCCCAGCCGCTTTCAACCGCCCCTCCGGTGAGTTACGGCCACGCCGAGGGGGTCACGCTGCGCCTTTCGCGGCTCGAGCGCCATGCCGGGAACATCGAGGCCACCATCGAGCGGGACGGGCAGCGGCACACCGCCCGTCTGGCACTGATCGGCACGTTCAATGCGCTCAACGCCCTGGCGGCACTGGGCGCGGTGATCGAGCCGTCCAATGCCGACGCCGCGCTGGCCGCGCTCCAGCATCTGCAGCCGGTGCCGGGTCGGATGGAGCGGTTTGGCATGCCGGACGGTCCGCTGGTGGTGGTCGACTATGCCCATACGGCTGGCGCCCTTGCGGCGGCCCTCGATGCCCTGCGCCCGCATGTCACCGGCCGACTGGCGGTGGTGTTCGGCTGCGGCGGTGATCGGGACACCGGCAAACGATCGCTCATGGGGGCGGCAGCCGGACAGCGCGCCGATCGCATCATACTGACCAGTGACAACCCCCGCTCCGAGTCGCCGACGGCGATCCTCGAAGCCGTCCGGGCTGGCTGCACCGCCCATGGCGATTGCCGGATCATTGAAGACCGCGGCCGCGCCATCACCGCGGCCGTCGACAACGCCGGCCCGACCGACGCGGTGCTGATCGCCGGCAAGGGCCATGAGACCGAGCAGCAGATCGGGACCACCACCCATGCCTTCAGTGATCGCGATTGGGTCGAAGCGGTGCTGTCACGGAGGGCGGGCTGATGGAAGCGCTCCAGCTGCGGTCACTGATTACCGAGTTCGGCGGCGAGTCGCGCGGTCGCGACGGCACGATCACCGGCGTGGCGATCGACTCGCGTCGGGTCCAGCCCGGGGATCTTTTCATTGCCCTGCGCGGCGAGCGGGTCGACGGGCACGATTGCATTGCGGCAGCGGCGCGCGCCGGTGCGGCGGCCGCGCTGGTGGACCATTACACGGATGCGGCGCTGCCCCAGTGGCGGGTCGACAACCCCCGGCTGGTGCTCATCGAGCTGGCCTGCCGGGCGCGATCGGCAAGCCGTGCCCGGGTGGTGGGAGTGACCGGCAGTAATGGCAAGACCACGGTCAAGGAAATGCTTGCCGCCATTCTCGGGCGCTGCGGTCTGACCCGCGCCACTGATGGCAACCTGAACAACGAGCTGGGTGTGCCGCTGACACTCTCGCGCATCGGGCCGGATGACGACTTTGCCATTGTCGAAATGGGATGCGGCAAGCCCGGTGATATCGCGTTGCTGGCAAGCTGGGCGCGCCCGCAGGTCGGCGTGGTGACCCATGCGGGGCCGGCGCATCTGCAGGGTTTTGGCAGCGTGGCGGCGGTGGCCGACTGCAAGGGTGAGCTGTTCGAGGAGCTGCCGGCCAAGGGTCATGCCATCATTAATGCCGACGACCCGTACGCGGCCCTCTGGGAGCAGAAGGCGGCCCATTGCCATATCAAACGCTTCAGCCTGGACGGCCATCCCGCCGAGGTCAGCGGCGTCGAGACCACCGACGGGCAGCTCGAGATTCGCTTCGAGGATGCCGCGCTGACCGTGGCGGTGCCGTTGCCCGGACGCCATAACCGCGCCAATGCGCTGGCCGCCGCGGCCGCCGCCCGGGCCGCCGGTGCCTCGCTTGAGGCGATTGGCGAGGGGCTGCGATCGGTGGCGCCGGCCACGGGGCGCCTGCAGGATCGCCGCGGCGTCCAATCGATGACGCTGATCGATGACAGCTACAACGCCAATCCGGCCTCGCTGACGGCGGCGCTTGAGACGCTGACCGCGAGTGCCGCGCCGGTATGGCTGGTACTGGGGGATATGGCCGAACTCGGCGATGCCGGTCCGGCGATGCACCGGCAGGCCGGCGAGCAGGCCCGGGCACTGGGTGTCGAGCGACTGTTTGCCACCGGCCCGCTGGCGGCCCGGGCCGTTGAGGGCTTCGGTGAGCAGGGCGAGTGGTTCGCCACCCGCGGCGAGTTGATCGAGGCGCTGACCGCCGCGGCACAGCCGGCCGTGACTGTCCTGATCAAGGGATCGCGCGCGGCGGCCATGGATGAGGTTGTCACCGCGCTGGCGGTCGGCGGGCCGGAGGAGGAACGCGCATGCTCCTGATGCTCGCCGAACAGCTCGAAGCCTACGTGAGCGCGTTCAATGTCTTTCAGTACCTGACCTTCCGCGCCATTCTCGGGACGTTGACGGCGCTGGGTATCGGCCTGCTGGTGGGACCCTGGCTGATCGCGCGGCTGGAACGTCACCAGGTGGGCCAGCACGTGCGCAGCGAAGGCCCGGTCAGTCACTACTCCAAGGCCGGCACGCCCACCATGGGGGGGGCGCTGATGCTGGTGGGCATCGCCGTGGCCACGCTGCTGTGGGGCGATCTGACCAATCGGTTCGTCTGGCTGGTGCTGGTGACCACCCTGACCTTCGGTCTGATCGGCGGTACCGATGACTGGTTGAAGCTCACCCGTGGCAGCAGCGAGGGGCTGCGGGCGCGCACCAAGATGCTGCTGCAGAGTATTGCCGCCGTGATTGCCGGCATCGCGCTGTTCGCCACCGCGACGACGCCGGTGCAGACCACGCTGATCGTACCGTTGCTCAAGGATGTCGCGATCCCGCTTGGTGTCCTGCTCATCCCGCTGACATGGCTTGTGGTGGTCGGGGCATCGAACGCGGTCAATCTGACCGACGGGCTCGACGGCCTCGCGATCATGCCGACCGTCCTGGTGGGCGGTGCGCTGGGGATCTTCGCCTACGCGAGTGGCAACGTGAATTTCGCCGACTATCTGGCGATTCCGTATGTCGCCGGGGCGGGCGAGCTGACGGTATTCGTCGGAGCGCTGGTCGGCGCCGGGCTCGCGTTTCTGTGGTTCAACACCTACCCCGCTCAGGTGTTCATGGGCGATGTCGGGTCACTGGCCATGGGCGCGGCGCTGGGCATGATCGCCATGGTGGTGCGCCAGGAGATCGTGCTTTTCATCATGGGCGGTGTCTTCGTCGCCGAGACCGTGTCCGTCATGCTGCAGGTGCTGTGGTTCAAGCGCACCGGGCGGCGGATCTTTCGCATGGCCCCCCTCCACCATCACTTCGAGCTCAAGGGCTGGCCCGAGCCGCGGGTCATCGTCCGGTTCTGGATCGTCTCGGTGGTGCTGGTGCTCATCGGCCTGGCTACGTTGAAGCTGCGATGAGCGGGGAGGCGTCCATGCAAATCCGCACCGACTGGGACCAAGTGGTCGTGGGCCTGGGGGCCTCGGGACAGGCGGCGGCTGCTCATCTGGCCGATGCCGGACACCGCGTGGCCGTGGTGGACAGCCGCGCCCGGCCCCCGCGGGCCGATGATCTGCAGGCGCGCCACCCGGATATCGCCGTGATCACCGGCGGGCTGGATGAGCGGGTTCTGGCCGCTGCCGGCGAGATCGTCCTCAGCCCCGGGGTCGACCCGCGTATCCCGGCGCTACAGGCAGCACAGCGGCGCGGGCAGCCGATCATCGGCGAGATCGAGCTTTTTGCGCGGGCGGTGACCGCGCCGGTCATCGCCATCACCGGCTCCAACGGCAAGACCACCGTCACGCGCATGGTCGCGGCAATGGCCGAACAGGCCGGGGTCGAGGTGGCGGCCGGCGGCAACCTTGGCCCCGCCGCCCTCACCCTGCTCGAGCGCCATCCCCGTGCCGAGCTGTTTGTCCTGGAATTATCCAGTTTCCAGCTTGAGACCACGGTGTCGCTGCGGCCGGCCGTTGCCGCGGTTCTCAACCTGAGTCCGGATCATCTCGATCGCTACGACGACATGGCCGCCTACGCCGCGGCCAAGGCCCGGATCTTTCGTCACGCCGACCAGGCAGTGGTCAATGCCGATGATCCGCGGGTTCGCGACATGGCCGTCGACGCCGCCCGGGTACAACGCTTTGGCGAGACGGCGGTGCCGCCGGCGGGTTGGCATATCGCCGGAGACCCCGCCGAGCGCTGGCTGATGGCCGGTACGACGCCGATCATGCCGCGCAGCGCCCTCGCGCTGCCGGGGCATCACAACGCCCTGAATGCCCTGGCCGCCCTGGCAATCGGTGATGCCGCCGGCCTGGATCGCGACGCCATGGCCAGCGCCCTGACGGCGTTTCGGTCACTGGCGCATCGCACCGAACCGCTGGGTTGGCACGACGGGCGGTTGTGGGTGAACGACTCCAAGGCCACCAACGTGGCATCGGCGCTGGCCGCGATTGCGGGCATGGATCGGCCGCTGGTGCTAATCGCCGGGGGCGACGGCAAGGGTCAGTCCTTTGCCGCCCTGGGCCCGGCGCTGACGGATCGGGCGCGGGCGGCGGTGGTCTATGGCCGCGATGCCGCCGGTCTTGCCGAGGCGCTGGCCGATCACGTGCCCGTGCATGCGGTGGACGATCTGGACGCCGCGGTCGGCCTTGCCCGGCGCGTGTCCCGGCGCGGTGATGCGGTGCTGCTCTCGCCGGCCTGCTCGAGTCTGGATCAGTTCAGCGACTACCGCGCGCGTGGTGAGCACTTCCGCCGTCGGGTGGAGGCTATTGCCCATGACTGAACGGCTTTCGCTGTCCGCGCTGAGCGCGCCCCTCGCCGGGCGATTCCCCGGGGCCGGGGAGATCGACCGTGGCCTGTTGCTGGTCATCCTGACGCTGGCCTGTCTGGGGATTGTGATGATGGCCTCGGCCTCGGTGGCGATCGGCGAGGCCTCCAGCGACGCCGCCACGCATTTCCTGCAACGCCAGGCGACGTTCCTGGCGCTGGGCACCCTGATCTTTGGCGCCTGCCTGGCGACTCCGCTCGCCTGGGTGGCCGCGGCGGGATCCCCCCTGCTGGTCCTGTCGTTCGCGCTGCTCGTCGCGGTGCTCATCCCGGGCGTGGGTAACGAGGTCAATGGCGCGACGCGCTGGATCCCGCTGGGGCCGGTCAACGTTCAGGTCTCGGAGTTCGTCCGGCTTTTCCTGATCATCTATTTTGCCGCGCTGCTTGCGCGTCAGGGTGAACGCGTCCGTACATCGGCTGCGCCGATGCTGCCTGTGGTGCTGGTGATGGTGACGGTGGGTGGACTGCTGCTCGCCCAGCCCGACTTCGGTGCCTTCGCGGTGCTGGGCGCAACCGTTGCCGGCGTGCTGTTCGTTGCCGGCGTGCCGCTGATGGTCTGGCTGGGAATGGGGGCAGTCGGTGGTCTCGGTGGGCTTGGCCTGATCCTCTCGGAGCCGTATCGCCTGGAGCGGCTGACGGCCTTTACCGATCCCTGGGCGGATCCGTTCGCCAGTGGCTTTCAGCTGACCCAGTCGTTGATTGCCGTGGGCCGCGGCGAGTGGCTGGGGGTCGGTCTGGGCAACAGCGTGCAGAAGCTGTTCTACCTGCCCGAGGCGCATACCGATTTTGTGTTCGCGGTGCTTGCCGAAGAGCTCGGTGTGGTCGGAATGGCCGTGACCATCGGGCTGTACAGCTTTGTCGTGCTGCGCGGTTGCGGGGTGGGGGCGGCGAGCCTGCGCCGTGGCCGGTTGTTTGGCGGGCTGCTCGCCTATGGCGTGGCGATCGGCTTTGGGCTGCAGGCGTTCGTCAATATGGGCGTCAATCTGGGGCTTTTGCCCACCAAGGGCCTGACCCTGCCGCTGATGAGCTATGGCGGCAGCAGCCTGGTGGTCACCTCGCTTGCCCTGGGGCTTTTGATGCGCGCCGACCTTGAGTGCCGGCGCGACGGGCGTTCGGCCAGCCAGCGGCCGCGTCGGAGGCCGACATGAGCGCGCGGCCGATCCTCATTATCGCCGGTGGCACCGGTGGGCATGTCTTTCCCGCACTCGCGGTGGCGGAGGCGCTTGTCGAACGCTCGATCCCGGTGATCTGGCTGGGCACGCCGCATGGGCTCGAGGCGCGGGTGGTGCCGGCGGCCGGCATCCCGCTCGAGACGGTCAGCGTGCGTGGTCTGCGCGGCAATGGCTGGGCGGGCTGGCTGAAGGCGCCGTGGATGGTGGCACGTGCGGTGGGCCAGACCCTTGCCGTGCTGCGCCGCCATCGGCCACGGACCGTGCTGGGGATGGGCGGCTACGTGGCCGGTCCCGGCGGCCTTGCCGCGCTGGCAAGGCGTATCCCGCTGGTCATCCACGAGCAGAACGCCATTGCCGGGCTGACCAATCGACTGCTCTCGGGCCGGGCAACCCGCGTGCTCACCGGGCTTGATGCGCCATTCCCCGCGAATCGGGCAACGATCTCCATTGGCAACCCGGTTCGCCAGGCCATCACCGCAGTGGCCGAGGCGGCGCCGACCGCGTCGGCCGCCCGGCCGCGTCTGCTGGTCATTGGTGGCAGCCTGGGGGCGCGCACCCTCAATCGGGTGGTTCCGCAGGCGCTCGCGCGGTTCGATGCCACCGATCGACCCACGGTGGTCCATCAGGCCGGCACGCAGGGCCTGGACACTGCCCGGGCGGCCTATGACGAGGCCGGCGTCGAGGCCCGGGTGAGCGCGTTCATCGACGATATGGCGGCGGCCTATCGCGAGGCCGATCTGGTCATCTGCCGGGCCGGTGCATTGACCGTCTCGGAGCTGGCGGCGGTGGGGCGAGCGGCCGTTCTAGTGCCTTATCCGCATGCAGTGGACGATCATCAGCGCGCCAATGCCGGTTTTCTCGTGGATGCCGGGGCAGCGCGAATGCTCGGTGACCAACACGTCTCCGCGCCGGCGCTGGCAGACCTGCTGGCACCGTTGCTGGGGGATGCGGCGGCGCGCGAGCGGATGGCCGCCAACGCGCGTCGGCTGGGACGGCCGCGGGCCGCCGAACAGGTGGCCGACGTCTGTCTGGAGGTGAGCGCATGAGCGGTTTTCAGCCTCAGACCGCCGGCGGCCCGGGTGCCATGGGCCCGGTCCAGCGTCTGCATTTTGTGGGCATCGGAGGGGCCGGCATGGGCGGGATCGCCGAAGTCCTGCTCAACCTGGGCTACGCGGTCAGCGGGTCAGATCTGCGCGATAATGCCGTCATCGCCCACCTGCGCCGCCTGGGCGCACGGATCGATCTCGGTCACCGCGCCGAACAGGTCCGCGATGCCGATGCGGTGGTCATCTCCAGCGCCGTCACCGAGGACAATCCCGAGGTGATCGCCGCGCGGGGCGCGCGCATCCCGGTGGTGCCGCGGGCCGAGATGCTGGCCGAACTGATGCGCTTTCGGTTCGGGATTGCGGTGGCGGGCACCCATGGCAAGACCACCACCACCAGCCTGGTTGCGAGCATTCTCGGCGAGGCCGAGCTTGATCCGACCTTCGTGATCGGCGGCCGGCTCAACAGCGCCGCCAGCCATGCACGCCTTGGCACGGGCCGCTATCTGGTGGCCGAGGCGGATGAGAGCGACGCCTCGTTCCTCTATCTCAACCCGATGCTCGCGGTGGTCACCAACATCGACGCCGACCATCTCGAGACTTATGGCGGGGATTTCGAGCGGCTGCGGGCGACCTTCATCGAATTCCTCCACCACCTGCCGTTCTATGGCCTGGCGGTGCTCTGCGACGAGGACCGTGAACTGCGCTCGCTGGCCGCCGAACTGGCGCGGCCGGTTCGCACCTATGGCTTTTCCGCCGACGCCGACGTCCGGGCCGTGGATGTTGTCGCCGATGCGGGCCGCAGCGATTTCACGGTATGCAGCGAGGGCCGCGATCCCCTGCCGGTCACGCTCAACCTGCCGGGCCGCCATAATGTGCTCAACGCGCTTGGCGCCATCGCCGTCGCCCGCGCGCTAGATGTCAGTGATACCGCCATCCAGCACGCCCTGGGCGCGTTTGCCGGCATTGGCCGACGGTTCCAGCAACTCGGCCACCTGCCCGTTGCCGGCGGCAGCAGCCTGCTCATGGACGATTACGCCCATCACCCCCGCGAGATCGAGGCGGTCACCGAGGCGCTGCGCAGCAACTGGCCGGGACAACGACTGGTGGTGATCTTTCAGCCGCACCGGTTCACCCGCACCCGCGATCTGTTTGACGACTTTGCGCGGGTGCTGGGCGAGGCCGACCGGTTGCTGGTCACCGAGGTCTACGGCGCGGGCGAGGCCCCGCTGCCCGGCGCGGATGCCCGCAGCCTGTGCCGTGCCATCCGGTTGCGCGGGCAGGTGGATCCGGTGTTCGTCAGCGACCTGGACGAGCTGGTCGGGATCCTGCCGGCGATGCTCCAGCCCGACGATGTCGTGATCACGCTGGGGGCCGGAAGCATTGGCACCGCACTGCCCCGGCTGCTGGCCGGCGAGGAGGAGGCATGAGCATGCCGGTCGGGCAGCTGCGCCACTCGGTGTCCATGGCACGGCATACCACCTGGCGCGTGGGCGGGCCGGCGGCGCGGGTCTACGAGCCCGCGGACAGTGGCGATCTGGCCCGCTTTCTGGCAAGCGATCAGGCGGTCGAGCCATTCCACTGGCTGGGACTGGGCAGCAATGTCCTCATCCGCGATGGCGGTCTGCCGGGCACGGTGATCCGTCTGCATCGGGGGCTGTCCTCGCTGCAGGACCGGGGTGATGGCGAGATCCGGGCGGACGCCGGCGTCGCCTGCGCCAAACTGGCCCGGGAATGCGGCCGTCGCGGCTATACCGGGGCCGCGTTCTTTGCGGGGATCCCGGGCACCGTGGGCGGAGCGCTGGCAATGAATGCCGGCGCCTGGGGCGGCGATACCTGGTCGCAGGTGGTCTCGGTGGAAACCGTGGATCGTCACGGCACCCTGCACGATCGCGATTCCGCCGACTTCTCGGTGGGTTACCGCGACGTCCGCGGGCTGAACGGCGAGTGGTTTACCGCGGCGACCTTCCGCTTCCAGCCCGGGGGCGACCCGACCGCGCTGAAGGCGCGGGTCCGGCGCCTGCTTGCCGAGCGGGCCGACAAGCAGCCCACCGGTATTGCCAGTGGCGGATCGGTGTTCCGCAACCCGCCGGGTGATCATGCCGCGCGGCTGATCGAAGCGGCCGGCCTCAAGGGGGCCACCGAGGGCGGGGCGCGCATCTCAGAGAAACACGCCAACTTCATTGTCCACGACGGCGCGGCCTGCGCCGGCGACATCGAGGCGCTGATCAATCGCGCCCGGACCACGGTGCAGGCCGTCCACGGAATCACCCTCGAGACCGAGGTGCGCATTATCGGCGAGGAGCGACGCGATGACGCTTGATGCCCGCCTGCAGGGTCATGACCCGGGTCGAGTGGCCGTACTGATGGGCGGTGACTCGGCCGAGCGCGAGATCTCGCTTGCCAGCGGTGGCGGGTGTCTGGCGGCGCTTCAGGCAATGGGTGTGCAAGCCCAGGCCTTTGACCCCGCCGAGCGCGCGGTGGCGGACCTCGCCGGCTTTGATCGGGCTTTCATCGCGCTGCACGGCCCCGGGGGCGAGGATGGCGTGATGCAGGGCATGCTCGAGGCCATGGGCATCCCGTATACCGGCAGCGGTGTTCTGGCCTCGGCGCTGGGCATGGACAAGTGGCGCAGCAAATGCCTCTGGCAGGCTATGGATCTGCCCACGCCGGCGTTCCGGGTGGTGCGTCGCGGCGACGACCCGCAGGCCGTGATCGCGGCGCTGGGGTTACCGCTTTTCGTCAAGCCGCTGGGCGAGGGCTCGAGCATGGGAACGGCCCGGGTGGATCGCGACGGGGATCTGGCGCCCGCGCTGGAGCAGGCTCGCGTGTTTGGCGAGGCGGTACTGGTCGAGCGCTGCATTGATGGCCCCGAGTACACGCTGTCGCTGCTCGAGGATCAAACGCTGCCGGCCATCCGCATCGAGGTGGATGAGCCGTTCTATGACTACCGCGCCAAGTACCAGTCCGAGTCCACCCGCATGGTGCTGCCCTGCGGGCTCGATGCGGCGGCCGAGGCCCGCATGGTGGAACTGGCGCGCCGCGCCTTTGCCGCGATCGGTGCCCGGGGCTGGGGGCGTGTCGATCTGATGGCGGATGCGCAGGGCGATCCGTGGTTGCTCGAGGTAAACACCATCCCGGGCATGACCGATCACTCCCTGGTGCCGGCTGCGGCGGCCGCCGCCGGCCTGGGGATGCAGGAGCTGGTCGCCCGGATTCTGCTGACGAGCTGGAGGCATGGTGCAGGACAGTGAGGAGTTTTTTCAGTCAACGCGCGGCGCTGTGGCTGCTGCTGGGCGGCCTGGTGGCACTGGGTGCGGGCGCACTGCAGGCCCTCGATCGGGGTTGGGTCGAGCCGCTGCTGCCCCTCGAGCGGATCGGCTTCGACGGCGAGCTGGCTCGTCTGCAGGAGCCCGAATTGCGTGCGGCGCTGAGCGATTCGCTGGGTGGTGGGCTGCTGACCGCCGACGTCGAGGCGATCCGCGAGGCGGTGGAGTCGCTGCCGTGGGTGACCGCGGCGACCGTCCGGCGGGTCTGGCCGGATGCGCTGCGGGTCAGCGTCGACGCGCATCAGGCCGTGGCGATCTGGGGGGAGGGCGCGCTGATGAACGCCGATGCCGGGTTGTTCCGGCCCAGTCCGCTGCCGGATCTGGTCTTGCCCGAGCTGGCCGGCCCACCGGGCAGCGCCGTCCGGGTGCTCGAGCGCTATCGCGCCGTGCAGGAGCAGCTCGACGGCATTGGCCTGGAGGCATCGGCGCTGACGCTGAACGAGCGTCGGGCATGGACGTTGACGCTGGCCGGCGGCGGCGTGGTGCGGCTTGGCCGCAACGCAGTCGACGCCCGTCTGGCACGCTTTGTCGCCGCCTGGCAGCGCCTGCCCGAAACCGATCAACGCGAGCCGGCGGTGGCCGATCTGCGCTACCCCGATGGATTTGCCCTGCGATGGCGGGACGAGGAATGAGTCAATGACAAAAAAACAGGAACGCAATCTGCTGGTGGGACTGGACATCGGCACTTCGAAGGTGGTGGCCATCGTCGGCGAGACGCAGTCGAGTGGCGATATCGAGGTGATCGGCATCGGTTCGCACCGCTCGCGCGGCCTGAAAAAGGGCGTCGTGGTCAATATCGAGTCAACGGTCCAGTCCATCCAGCGCGCCGTCGAGGAGGCCGAGCTGATGGCCGGCTGCCAGATCCACTCGGTGTATGTGGGCATCGCCGGCAGTCATGTCCGCTCGCTCAATTCCCACGGCATTGTCGCGATCAAGGACCGCGAGGTGACCCGCAGCGATGTCGAGCGCGTGCTCGATGCCGCACGGGCCGTCGCCATTCCGGCGGATCAGGAGATCCTCCACACGCTGCCGCAGGAGTACATCATCGACAGCCAGGAGGGGGTGCGCGAGCCGGTGGGCATGTCCGGCGTGCGCCTCGAGGCCAAGGTCCACATGGTGACCGGCGCGGTCAGCGCCGCGCAGAACATCGTCAAGTGCATCCGCCGCTGCGGGCTCGAGGTGGATGACGTGATCCTCGAGCAGCTGGCCTCGAGCCATGCCGTGCTGACCGACGACGAAAAGGAACTGGGCGTCTGTCTGGTGGACATCGGCGGGGGTACCACGGACATTGCCGTGTTTACCGATGGAGCCATCCGTCACACGGCGGTGATTCCCATCGCCGGCGACCAGGTCACCAACGACATCGCGGTGGCCCTGCGCACGCCCACCCAGAACGCCGAGGACATCAAGATGCGCTATGCCTGCGCGCTGTCCCAGCTCGCGACCAGCAACGAGACCATCGAGGTGGCATCGGTGGGAGATCGCCCGCCGCGGCGGCTGTCCCGGCAGACCCTCGCCGAGGTGGTGGAGCCCCGTTACGAGGAGCTCATGACGCTGGTGCAGGCGGAGCTGCGGCGAAGCGGGTTCGAGGATCTGATCGCCGCCGGCGTGGTGCTGACCGGCGGCAGCTCGAAGATGGAAGGCGCGGTGGACCTCGCCGAGGAGGTCTTCCACACCCCGGTGCGTCTGGGGTTACCGCAACACATGACGGGGCTGACGGATGTGGTCCGCAACCCCATCTACTCCACGGGTGTGGGCTTGCTGCATGGCGGCTGGCAGCACCGTGACGAATCGCGTCCGGAACTCTCGGCCGGTGGAGCCCAGAGCTTCAACGCGGTGTGGGGCCGGATGAAAGACTGGTTCAAGGGAAATTTCTGATTCACTGACGGAGGGTGAAGCGATGTTCGAATTAATGGATAGCTACGACCAGAATGCGGTTATCAAGGTAGTCGGTGTCGGCGGCGGTGGTGGCAACGCCGTCCAGCACATGGTGGCCGCCGACGTCGACGGGGTGGATTTTATCTGCGCCAACACCGATGCCCAGGCGCTGCGCAACAGCTCGGCGCGAACCACGCTGCAGCTGGGTCAGGGCATTACCAAGGGGCTGGGCGCCGGAGCCCATCCCCAGGTGGGTCGCGAGGCCGCCGATCATGACCGCGAGCGAATCGCCGAGGTGCTGGAAGGCGCCGACCTGGTGTTCATCACCGCCGGCATGGGCGGCGGGACCGGCACCGGGGCGGCCCCGGTGGTCGCGCAGATTGCCCGCGAAATGGGCGTGCTGACGGTGGCAGTGGTCACCAAGCCGTTCCCCTTCGAGGGCAAGAAGCGCATGAGCGTGGCCGAGGAGGGGATCCGCGAGCTCGAGCGTGAGGTCGACTCGCTGATCACCATCCCCAACGAAAAGCTGCTCTCGGTGCTGGGTCAGGAGCTGACGCTGCTGAACGCCTTCAAGTCGGCCAATGATGTGCTGCTGGGGGCGGTGAAGGGCATTGCCGAGCTGATCACCCG
>Ga0102930_1000044_pt1 | contig 35777 bp, 27 predicted proteins | sample SalPon1_B_H2O_MG_FD_84514 | JGI IMG/M metagenome (GOLD analysis project Ga0102930, IMG submission 84514) | Salt pond water microbial communities from South San Francisco under conditions of wetland restoration - Salt Pond MetaG R1_B_H2O_MG | ecosystem: Environmental > Aquatic > Non-marine Saline... | reverse complement strand
TTTAACTTTCCTTAGTGATAGAACAGGAGTAGATAACGTCCAAATTTTTAACCGATATGGAAGAAAAGTCTTTGAAACAAATAACTATGTTAACGAATTCTGCGGACAAGATGATGATGGTGACAATTTAACCACCGGAACCTATTTTTACGTTATTAAATTATCATCTGAAGATGATGAATTTGGAAATATTGTAAAAGGGTATATCTATATTAGTGAAGAACAATAAATCTAATTTTGTATAAAATAATATCATATGAGAAATAAATATTTAATTCTGGGCTTCTTTTTTATTGCGTTTTTAATTAATAAAAGCTCTCACGCCCAACAAGATCCGCAGTATACTCAGTATATGTATAACATGAACGTTGTAAACCCGGCTTATGCCGGATCTAAAGAATCCCTTTCAATAACAGGTTTATTTAGAGATCAATGGACGGGTCTGCAAGGTTCACCTAGAACGATTACCTTATCTGGCCACTCACCCGTTGGAAATGGAATAGGTTTAGGTTTTTCAGCTATCAATGATGAAATAGGACCTGTTGAAGAAACCAACGCTTATGCTGATGTTTCTTATACTATTGATTTTAATAATGATCACCACTTAGCTTTTGGTGTTAAAGCCGGAGCTACTTTTCAGGATATTGGCTTATTAGATCTGGATTTACAGGATAATGAAGATGACGCTTTTAGCCAAAATGTTAGTGAATCTTTCTTTAACGTAGGAGCTGGTTTTTTCTATTATACAGATAATTGGTATGTAAGTTTATCAGTACCTAACTTTTTAAGTGCAACATATTTAGATGTAAACGGCAGAGAGTTTGGAACAGATGAACAACATTTTTTCGCAACAGCTGGTTATGTTTTTCAGCTAAATGAAAATATAAAATTTAAACCATCTGTAATGGTTAAATCTGAATTTAGCTCTATTGTATCTACTGATGTAAACGCTAACTTTTTGTTTTATGAGAAATTTGAAATAGGAGCATCTTATAGAACAGAAGATTCTTTTAGCGGTCTTGTTGGTTTTAGACCAACAGATTGGGTTCAAGTAGGTTTTGCTTATGACTCTTCAGTCAGTGATATTAACGAGCCTTCTTATGAAGCTTTTGTTACCTTTAACATCTTGTTCAAGAAAAAAACCTATTTATCACCTAGATATTTCTAATATAAACGCATAAAATATAATTATGAATAAATCATTACTAACACTATTAAGCATTTTGATATCATCGCTAACTATCTATGCTCAAAATAATGACACCAAAAAAGGAGATAAACATTTTGACAGATTGGAATATGTGAAAGCGATTGATGAATATGAAAAATTAGTTGAAAAAGGAAAAGCAGATACTTATGTATATCGTAGGTTAGCTGAATCGTATTTTAATCTATACAAAACTAAAAAAGCTGAACGTTTCTATGAGCTCGTTGTCAAAGATGATGAAAACGTTAAAGCTAATGACTATTTAATGTATGCTAAAACACTTCAGTCTAATGAAAAATATAAAGCTTTTCAACAAGCAATGAAAAATTTTGCTAAACAGAAACCTAAAGATCGAAGAGCGCAGCTTTTTAGTCAAAACCCGGACTATATTAGCGACCTAAAAGCAAAAGATCCTAAGTTTGATATAAGTAAATTGAGTATCAATTCAACCTATTCAGACTTTGGAGCATTTGAAAAAGGGGGCAAACTTTACTTTGTGTCATCAAGAAATGAATCAAGACGTGATTATGGCTGGAACGATCAGCCTACCCTAGATGTTTATGTAGCTCAGAATATTGCAGGAACTTTTAAAAAACCTGAATTAGTTGAAGGAGATGTAAACACTAAATTTAACGAAGGCACAGTAGCTATTACTGCAGATAATAAAACTATGTATTTCACTCGTAATGCGTATGAAGATGGTGATTATCAAAAAAGTGAAGATGGTATTAGTCAACTTAAAATTTACCAAGCTAAATATGTTAACGATGAGTGGCAGGACATAAAAGCTTTACCATTTACCAGTAAAGATTATGCAACGGCACACCCTTCTTTGGGGCCTAATGAAAAATATTTATATTTTTCTAGCAGTATGCCGGGTGGATACGGAAATTCTGACATATACAGAGTTGCGATTAATGAAGACGGCAGCTTTAGTGAGCCGGAAAATTTAGGAGATAAAGTAAACACTGAAGGTAGAGAAAACTTCCCTTCTGTTGATAGTGAAGGAAGACTTTTCTTTTCAAGCGATGGACATTTAGGCTTTGGAGGATTAGATGTATATTATGTAAAGCTGGAAAATAAAGATCAAGCATTCCCTAAAAATGTTGGGGAGCCTGTTAATAGCTATGCTGACGATTTTTCATTTAGCTATATTGACAATAAGAAAATGGGGTATGTAGCCTCTAATAGAGGTGATAATCCTACAAATGATAACATATTTAAGCTTGACCTTATTGAGCCATTAGATGAAACTTTGTTAGATATATTAATAACGGATGCTAAAACTAACAAACCAATTGAACAGGCTGAAGTTGTTATATATGATAATCAAGACAATAATATAAACGAATCTTTAACCGAGCAAGATGGCCACACCAAGCATAAGGTTATTAGTGAAATGAAATATGATATTCAGGTTAATGCTGAAGACTATATCAGTAGATCTGAAAATATTACAGCAAAAGGGAAGTCAATGAGTTTTACCATCTCTTTAGAACCGGAGGTTGAGGTTATAGATACCATAACAATTGACAATAAAATTTTCTTTGCCTTTGATAAAGCAAATGTTAAGGAAGAAGCAGCTTTTGAATTAGATAAAATAGTTAAAATTTTAAAAGACAATCCTGAACTTAGCATCAAAATCACCAGTCATACCGATAAGCGTGGATCTGAATCTTACAATATGAAATTATCTCAAAAAAGAGCAGAGAATACGCTTGAATATTTTGTAGAGGCTGGAATTGATAAATCCAGGTTGAAAAGTGAAGGAAAAGGAGAAACTGAGCTTAAAGTAAAATGCGGTTCTAGTTGTACAAACGAAGAACACCGTAAAAACAGGCGCTCAGAGTTCACCGTACTTCGCTGAGCAAATTAACGACTATAAACTTACAAGCCTCAGCATTATAATATGTTGAGGCTTCTTACTATTATGGGAGAATGTTTACATTGTGGTAAAATAATTCGTGGTAGAATTGATAAAAAATTCTGTAACCCCTATTGTAAAAGTGCTTACCACAACAAAAAAAATAGAATAACGAATAAAAAAATTAGAACAATAAACAAATTGCTCAAAAACAACTATGATATTTTGAGTAAAATCAACCCAAATCAAAAAACAAAGGTAAAAAAAAGCTTACTTTTAGAAAGAGGTTTTAATTTTCAGTATTTTACTAATATATATAAAACTAAAAAAGGTCATATTTACTATTTTGTTTATGATCAAGGATATTTGCCTTTAGATAATAACTTTTATGCGATTGTAAAAAGAAACTAAATGAAATCAAGCTTTTATACCTTTATAATAATTTTATTTATAGGTGTTGCCTGCTGGTTGTCTATATATAGCCTTCAACCATTTAATATTTCTAATTTAAATGAAAAACCTGAAAATTTTTCTACCTTAAGAGCATATGAACATGTTAAAGCTATAAGTAAAAAACCTCATTATATAGGTTCTGATAATCATGCTCTGGTTAGAAATTATTTAATTCAAGAATTAGAAAAGCTAGGTCTAATCGTTCAGACGCAAAAAGGCTTTAGTTTATCTAAGATGTCCACTTTAACAATACCTGAAAATATAGTAGCTAAAATAGAAGGCACAAACCCCTCTGATGATGCACTACTATTACTCTCTCATTATGACAGTGCTGTTCATTCTTCTTATGGAGCTAGTGATGCGGCTAGTGGAGTGGCAACTATTTTGGAAACCCTAAGAGCTTATAAGCAAAAAGGAAAAAAACCTGAAAATGATATTATTATACTTTTTTCAGATGCTGAAGAAGTAGGATTAAATGGGGCTAAGCTTTTTGCAGAAAAACATCCCTGGGCTAAAAATGTTCAATTAGTCTTGAATTTTGAAGCAAGAGGTAGTGCCGGCCCCAGCAATATGATTATTGAAACTAATTATGGAAATAAAAACTTAATCACAAATTTTTCTGAAGCTAAAACTGAGTTCCCTGTAGCAAGCTCTTTAATGTATGATATCTATAAACTGCTACCAAATGATACAGACTCTACTGTTTTTAGAGAAGTCTTAGATATCCCTAGTTTTTTCTTTGCATTTATTGATGATCACTATAATTATCACACAGCAAATGACACACCTGAAAACTTAGATAAAAAATCTTTAGCTCATCAAGGCAGTTACTTAGAAGCTACTTTGAATTACTTTTCAAATACAGATTTAAAGAATTTAAAATCTCAAAAAAATAATGTTTACTTTAATTTTCCTTTTATAGGCATTGTTTCCTATCCTTATTCTTTATCCCCTTATTTAATTTTAATAGCTATTGTTTTATTAATTCTAGGCTTAATTTTTGGCATTAAAGCGCATAAGATATCTGCAAAAGCTATTTTAAGTGGATTTTTTGCTTTTAGTTTAAGTTTATTGATGAGCTTTATGATAGGATACATAGGATGGGAAATCATAGAGCAAATTTACCCTGAGTATAGCCTTTATTTACAAGGTTTTACACCTAATGGGCATTATTACATTTTAGGTTTTGTGCTCCTTTCTATAAGTGCTTATTTTTATATATATCACAAGTTTTTTAGGTATTTACAAATCAAAAATGCCCTTGTTGCTCCTTTATTTTATTGGTTATTGATAAACATTTTATTACTAGTTTATTTACCCGGTGGTACCTTTTTTGTCTTACCATTGCTATTAACTGTTATCATTTGGTATGCTCATCTTTATTACAGACGCTTTAGCTTGTTTTTAATATCAATGATAATGCTACCTGTTATTTTTATAAATGTCCCTTATATAAAGTCATTCCCTATTGGATTAGGACTGGCGGCTACTTATATAAGCTGTATTTTCAGCATATTGACAATTGGTTTACTGATGTCAATAATATTACCATTAAAAAACAAAAAAAGTGTATCCGTTATAACTTTAATTTCATCTATTGTATTCTTTTTAGTTGCTCACTTTAATTCTAATTTTAGCAAGGAAAACCCTAAACCTAATAGCTTAGTGTATTATGTAGATTATGATAATAAAGAAGCTTATTGGAAAACATATGACCAAATATTGGATGATTGGTCAAAGCCTTATTTTGATAACACAAATCAAGGAGTGAAAAATAAACAGATACCATTTGAAAGTAAATATAATACTACGTTTAAACATACTGCTAAAGCAAAATACCATGAAATACCACTAGCCAATACTCATCATAAATCTAAAAACAATCAACATAGCATTCAAGTTCAACCTCTTGAAGGTGCTCATAGAATTTCTTTCTTTAACTTAAACAATTCACCTATAGATAGTTTAAAGATAAATAACAAAAAATTGAGTTATTTAAATGATTATAAGAATAATAAAAACAGACTTTTAACTTATTATGTGGTTGACCGTCAACCTATTGAGGTTAATATATTCTCAAAAAAAACTCCTGATATTCAGGTTGTTACTTCAAGTTACACGCTTTTTAAATCAAATAAGCTTGATGTAAAACCCAGATCAGATAATTTTATTCCTAAGCCATTTATACTCAATGATGCTATTATCCAAAAAAGGACGATTCATTTTTAATCATTAGCGTACTGAATATGATTTATATTAATCTGATAAATAAATTTTTTTATGCCTACTTAAAGAAAAAAATTATATTTGTATAAATAATATATTTACATAAACTAAATAAGTAAAACCTAAATTATAATATATGAACTTAACAAAAAAAATAATACCTACAATTTTACTATTTTGCTTTGTAGCTTTTACTGGATATTCTCAAAATAGTAATGACAATGAATTATTAGAAAATGCTAAAAAGATAACAGAAAATGTATCTGAACATATAGATATTAATGATGATCAAAAAATGTTGCTTTACAGAGCCATTTATTCATATAAGAATGATAAAGCTAAAATAAATTCTAATGAAGATATGTCAGAAAATCAGAAAGAAGAATACCTGCAAAAAATAGAAAGTGCTTTTCAGAGAAATGTTAAACTTGCTTTAGATGGCAATGAACAGTTAAAAGAAGAGTTTTTTACCTATTATCAAAAAGAGTAGCTTTAAATATAGTTCATTATAAAAAACCTGCTATAGAAAGTAGGTTTTTTTTGTTTAAAACAATTTTCAAATCCAGTTTAAAGTTGCAAGCAAAATAGTATTTTTGAGCAAAATTTTATGAATGGATAACTCGCTTATGCCTACTTCGGCGTTGATATCAGTTTTTGATAAATCCTGCTTATCTGAGATTTCAAAAGCGCTCACCTCTAAAAACGTAAAAATAACATCTACAGGAGGTACAGAGAGAGAATTAAAGAACCTCATTAGTGAAGTTTCATCCGTGGAAGATGAAACTGGATATCCATCCATATTAGGAGGTAGAGTAAAAACATTGCATCCTAAAATATTTGGAGGTATTTTACAAAACCCTGAAAAAGAAAGCGACTTAAATGACTTGTCAAATTTTGATATAACAAAATATGATCTTGTGTTTGTAGATTTATATCCATTTGAGTCTTCATTAAAACAAAATTTATCTTTAGAAGAACAAATTGAATATATAGATATTGGGGGCATATCATTGATAAGAGCAGCTGCAAAAAATTTTAAAAATGTCATTTGTATTCCATCTAAAGACCACTTACAGAAATTTTTAAAAGAATTTAATGAAAATGATGGAAAAATCAGCTTTAAAATGCGTCAAAGCTTAGCTTCAGATACTTTTAAACTAAGCGCTCAATACGATATCTTAATTGCAGAATATCTCAATGGATCTTCAAATAAAAAGTCACTGCGCTATGGAGAGAACCCGCATCAAGAAGCCTTATTTAAAGGAAGTCTAAGTGACATATTTGATCAACTTAATGGAAAAGAATTATCATATAATAACTTATTAGATATTGATGCAGCTATGCATTTGATGCAAGAATTTAAAGATGATGCGCCAACATTTGCCATTTTGAAACATAATAATGCTTGTGGATTAGCGCAAAGACCAACTTTATATGAAGCTTATCAAGCTGCACTTGAAGGAGATCCTATTTCTGCTTTTGGGGGAATTTTAATCAGCAATCAATCTATAGATATTAAAACAGCTAATGAGATAAACAAGTTATTTTGCGAAGTTGTTATAGCTCCTGATTTTAAGAGTGATGCTTTATCAAGCCTTCAAAAGAAAAAGAAAAGAATCATCTTAAAGAACAAAGGTTTTCAAAAGCCAAAAAAACAAATTCGGTCATGCTTAAATGGTACACTAGAACAAGACTATGATACTATTACAGATGATTATTCAATAATGAAGCTATCAACAAATCGTAAAGCTAGCGACGATGAAGTTCAGGATTTAATCTTTGCATCAAAAGTCAGCAAACATACTAAGTCTAACACCATCGTATTAGCAAAAAACAAACAGTTATTAGCAAGTGGAACAGGGCAAACTTCTAGAGTTGATGCCTTAGAACAAGCTATAACTAAAGCAACAAAAAATAAATTATCTTTACAAAATGCAGTAATGGCTAGTGATGCCTTTTTTCCTTTTCCTGACTGTGTAGAGATAGCAAATAATCAGGGCATTAAATCTGTTATACAACCTGGAGGATCTATCAAGGACCAACAGAGTATAGATTTTTGCAATGAACATGACGTAAGCATGTATCTTACAGGGAAAAGACATTTTAAACACTGAATTAACGTTGAATAAAATTAAGTAAATGGGTTTTTTTGATTTTTTAACTGAAGAGATTGCTATAGATTTAGGTACGGCAAATACTTTAATTATACATAATGACAAAGTTGTTGTAGACAGCCCTTCAATTGTTGCTCGTAACAGATCAACCGGCAAAATAATAGCAGCCGGAAAAGAAGCAGCTTTAATGCAGGGTAAAACACATGAGAATATAAAAACAATTAGACCATTGAAAGATGGAGTAATCGCTGACTTTGAAGCCAGTGAACAGATGATTAGCATGTTCATAAAAGACATTCCGGCTTTAAAGAAGAAGCTTTTCACGCCATCATTAAAAATGGTCATTTGCATTCCCAGCGGTATAACTGAAGTTGAAAAAAGAGCAGTAAAAGATAGTGCTGAAAGAGTAAACGGGAAGGATGTATATCTAATTCATGAACCTATGGCTGCGGCTATTGGTATAGGTGTTGATATTACCCAGCCTAAAGGGAATATGATTATTGATATTGGAGGTGGTACTACTGAAATAGCAGTTATAGCTTTAGGTGGAATTGTGTGTGATAAGTCAGTAAAAGTTGCCGGTGATGTTTTTACAAATGATATTGTTTACTTCATGAGAACCCAGCATAATCTATTTATAGGGGAAAGAACGGCTGAGAAAATTAAAATTCAAATGGGCTCTGCTACTGAAGATCTGGAAATAGCTCAAGATGATATGAGTGTCCAGGGTAGAGACCTATTAACCGGTAAACCCAAGCAAGTAGATATCTCTTATAGAGAAATTGCTAAAGCTTTAGATAAGTCTATTTTAAGAATTGAAGATGCAGTTATGGAAACGCTTGCTAAAACTCCTCCTGAATTAGCAGCTGATATTTATAATACCGGCATATACCTTGCTGGTGGTGGCTCTATGCTTAGAGGCTTAGATAAAAGACTTTCTAAAAAAACAGACCTTCCGGTTTTTATAGCAGAAGACCCGCTTAGAGCTATTGTTAGAGGTACTGGAATTGGACTTAAAAACTTAGAAAAATATAAGGCCATTTTAATACAGTAATATTGATGTATGCAACAAATCATCAATTTTATAGTAAAAAACAAAAACGGATTTACTTTTTTATTTTTATTCGTTTTATCTATTATTTTAACCATCAATGCACATTCTTATCAAAAAAATAAGTATATAAATTTTGCTAATGGAGTCACCGGCAGTTTTTTTACTTTAAAATCCTCAATTGATGATTATTTTGAACTAAAAAAAGAAAATGATATTTTATGGTCTGAAAATGAAAGAATAAGAAATGAGTTGATGCATCTTAAAAAACGTGTTGATTCTAATAAAAAAACACAATTTACTTCTCAAGCTAATACGCATTTTAATGTTATTAAATCAAAAATAATTAGCAATAACTATAGAAAAAACTATAACTATTTACTTCTTAATAAAGGTTTAAAAGACAGTATAAAGGTAGATATGGGTGTTATTAGTCCAAATGGAATAGTAGGCGTTGTAGAAGGCGTATCTAATAACTATGCTCGTGTAATTCCTTTACTCAATAAAGATTTATCTATAAATGCTGAAATAAAAAAAACAAATCACTTTGGATCTTTACAGTGGCAAGGTAATTCGCCCTATTATTCTAGCCTTTTAGACATACCTAGATCTGCTAACCCACAAAAAGGAGATACTATTGTGACTGGAGGTAATTCATTGATTTTCCCAAAAGGCATTAGCATAGGATATATCGAAAAATTTCAACTCAATCAAAATACAGGTTATTATAAAATTAAAGTGAAATTGTCTAATGATTTTACTTCACTTTCAAAAGCTTATGTTATAAATAACGAGCATTTAAAAGAAGCAAAAAAACTTCTTAAGAAGCAAAAAAATGATCAGTAGTAGAGTTCACATTGTAAGAATTATTTTCTGGATTTTTTTACAAATAATAATCCTTAATAATATATTTCTGTTTGATATTGCTACTCCTTATCTATACATTTTGCCTATTATATTACTTCCATTAAATATCAATAGACAACTTTTTTTTCTTATAAGCTTTATTATTGGGATATCTATTGACTTCTTTGAGGGAACTGGCGGGATTTTTGCCGCTTCTACTTTAGTAATAGCTTACCTAAGACCTTTTTTCCTAAGGATTTCATTTGGTTTAGCTTATGAGCAAATGACCATTAAATTTCACGAAGAGTCCTTCTTGCAAAAATTGTCTTATGCTTCATTAATGGTACTTACTCATCATACTACTTTATACACATTAGAAGCTTTTAGTCTTAATAATCTTATAATGATATTGGAAAAAACATTATATTCCGGTATTTTCAACGTGATTTTAATCATGTTGATTTTTAACCTTTTGGCTAAAAATAAGTAGCTATATGAGAAAGATATTGCCCATAATCTTAGTAAGTATTTCTCTGATTTTATTTGCTGTTGACCTATTTTATTTACAAGTCGTTAATGATAAGTATAAAAAAGCTGCAATAGATTTATCAGTGAAAAAAAACTATGTATATCCTCAGAGAGGCTATATATATGATAGAAATGGTGATTTATTAGTTGAAAATCAACCCTCTTATGACGTTATGGTTGTACCTTATCAAACTACTGATTTTGACACAATCGGTTTGGCAAATCTATTAGATATAACTAAAAAAAGGCTTGTTGGTAAAATTCAAAAAGCTATTCATTATTCTTGGAAATTACCTTCTATAATACTACCTCAACTAACTAAAAAAGAATACGCTGCTATACAAGAGAGAATGTACAAATATGAAGGCTTTTACATTCAAAAACGTTCGCTAAGAAATTATGAAACGGATTATGCCGCTAATGTTTTGGGGTATATTGCAGAAGTAAATAGGCGGGATATTAAACAAAATCCATATTACCAATCTGGAGACTTGATAGGCAGGCAAGGTGTTGAGCAACAATACGAAGAAATATTAAGAGGCGTTAGAGGGGTTGAGTATATTAAAAGAGATCGTTTTAATAGAAATTTAGGTTCTTATAAAAATGGCGCCTATGACACTTTAGCTAAAAAGGGTAAAGATATCAGCTTAACAATTGATATTGACTTACAAAGTTATGGTCAAAAATTGATGAAAAATAAAAGAGGTGGTATTGTAGCTTTAGAGCCTAAAACAGGTGAAATATTAGCATTAGTAACATCCCCAAGTTATGATCCTTCTCTTTTAGTAGGGAGAAAGAGGTCTAAGAATTTTACTAAATTATGGAATGACACCATTGCTAGGCCTCTTTATGACAGAGGATTGCAAGCTGTTTATCCGCCGGGGTCAACTTTTAAGGCGCTTACAGGATTAATTGCACTCCAGGAAAATGTAGTTGATATAAAAGATAATTTCCAATGCTATGGCGGATACACCTATGCTAGAGGAGCCAGAATGGGTTGCCATAACCACAAAAGCCCGGTAAGTATGATTGATGCTGTAGCCTATTCTTGTAATTCTTATTTTGCACAAACCTATATGAGAAGTATTAATAAGTATAATACGCCACAACAAGGAATTAACAACTGGCACGATCATCTATCAAGCTTTGGCTTAGGGGACTACTTAGGCTATGATCTACCAGTGGGAAGAAAAGGTAAAATACCAGATGCAGACTATTACAACAGTGTTTATAACTATCCTGCTCGTAAATGGTATGCCAGTGCAACCATATCAAATGCAATAGGACAGGGTGAAGTTTTAACCACACCTATTCAATTAGCCAATGTTATGGCTACAATTGCTAACCGAGGCTGGTACAAAAAACCACATATTATTAAACAAATTGACGGTCAACCTATTGAAAAAAATAAGTATACAGAAAAGCAACAAACCACCATTGACAAAAAACATTTTGAACCTATCATAGATGGTCTTAATAATGTTTATAAATATGGAACAGCTAGATTTTTACAAGTGCCAGGCATTGATATGTGTGGAAAAACCGGAACAGCTGAAAATAAAACAGTTATTGATGGCAAAACGGTTCAACTCACCGATCATTCTATTTTTGTTGCTTTTGCCCCTAAAGATGACCCTAAAATTGCATTAGCTGTTTTTGTAGAAAATGGTTATTGGGGCTCCAGATATGCCGGAAGAATTGCTAGTTTGATGACTGAAAAATATTTAAAAGGAAAAATAACAAGAAAAGACCTTGAAAAATGGATTCTTACTCATAGTCTTCAAGATGAATATGCTAAACCATTATCAGGAGAACCTTTTGAAATTAATCAATAAAAATTTATGCCTAAAATAATCGCTCAATTAGACTGGCTTTCAGTTCTATTGTACTCAATAATTATAGGTGTTGGCTGGGCTATGATCTATTCAGCCTCATTAGAAACTACAAGCCCGGAAATGCTGAATTTTTCTAAACCCTACGGTAAACAAATCCTATGGATAGCTTTTAGTATAATCATTATTATTCTGGTTTTGTCAATTGACTATAAATTTCTTATAAGATTTAGTAGTATCATTTATATTGTTTCCATTTTACTACTAGCCGGATTATTCGTTTTTGGAAAATCTATTGCAGGTCAGACTGCTTGGTATTCATTTGGAAGTTTTAATTTTCAGCCGGCAGAATTCACTAAAATTGCTGTAAGCCTTGCTACTGCTAAGTATCTCAGCCAAATAAATGTATTTTTAAAATATCCTATTGTTCAGATCAAATCTTTTATAATTTTAGCCATACCCATGGCATTAATACTTCTGCAGCCGGATGCAGGCACTGCTTTAACTTTTGTAGCATTTGTCATTCCGCTGTATAGAAAAGGCTTGCCTCACGTTTATTTGATTTTAGGTGTGAGTACCATTTTTCTTTTTCTTATAACCTTAAAATTTTCAACTAACACTGTCGCCATTAGTTTGTTAGCATTATCTATTATCGGGTTGATCATTTTTAGAAAAAAGAAAATAAATTATTTTAAGTATTTTTTAGTCGTTGCTTTAGCAATTGGCTTTGTTTTTTCTGTAAACTTCGTGTTTAACAATGTTTTACTTCCGCATCAGCAAGATAGATTTGATATACTCTTAGGTATTAAATCTGATATTAGAGGAACAGGGTTTAACACCTATCAAAGTAAAGTAGCCATAGGAAGTGGTGGCCTAACCGGAAAAGGATGGCTAAAGGGTACTCAAACTCATGGTAAATTTGTGCCGGCTCAACATACTGACTATATTTTCACTACTCTTGCAGAAGAATGGGGCTTTGTAGGTAGTATAACTATTCTTTTGATTTATTTATTTTTTATTACCCGTCTTTTCATAATGGCTGAAAGGCAGAAACACAACTTTTGTCTTATATATGGGTATTGCGTTGCCAGTATTCTATTTATTCATTTTTTTGTCAACATTGGAATGGTTATTGGTCTATTACCTACTATAGGAATTCCATTACCTTTGTTTAGTTATGGAGGATCCTCTCTTTGGGGATTTACAATTCTTATTTTTATTTTCCTAAAAATGGATGCTAAAAGAAAACAACTGTAAGGTTTTATATATTTATTTCACTAAGCATAAAAAAGACTATGATTAAGCACATAACGTTATCCCTATTGCTCTCGCTTATCACGCTCAACCCTTTCAATACAAAAAAATTGAATATTGATGATCAACAATCTAAGCCTCCTTCTCATCAAAAATGGACTAAATTACTTCAAAAGCATGTAAGTGATCATGGTCTTGTTGATTACAAAGGTTTTAAAAAAGATAAAGATCAACTTTTAGCATATACGCGCCAATTATCTCAAAACCCACCAGCTAAAAACTGGTCTGAAAATGAAAAAAAAGCCTATTTAATCAATACCTATAATGCATTTACAGTTTTGCTAATCGTCAATAATTATCCCCTAAAAAGTATTAAAGACATTGGCGGTTTATTGAGTAGCCCATTTGGAAAAAAATTCATCAAATTAGGAAATGAAACTTATTCTTTAAATGATGTAGAAAAAGGAATGCTCTTAGAAATGGGGGATGCAAGGGCGCATTTTGCTGTGAATTGTGCTTCCTTTTCATGTCCTAAGTTAGAGAACAAAGCTTTTACGGCCACTGGTTTAGATCAACAACTAAACAAAGCATCGCGTAACTTTCTTCAATCAGATAAAAATAAAATAACAGAAAATTCGCTTCAGTTATCTAAGATATTTAAATGGTACTCTTCTGACTTTGAAGATTACAGTGGTAGTGTAATCAACTTTATAAACGATTACACAAATCATGATATCTCAACAGATGCTGATATTGATTATTTAGATTATGACTGGAGTTTAAATGAAAAATAGCTCTTGGAAAAGCTGAAAATAAGCATAGTAATTCCTGTTCTTAATGAAGAAGCAATGATTTGCCAATGCTTATCGCATATCATAAGTCATAAATCAGCTACAAATTATATCAAAGAAATAATAGTTGTTGACGGTGGAAGCACTGACAAAACAATTGAGAATGCTAAGCTTGATCCGATTATAAAAATCATCAAGTCGAGAAAAGGAAGGCCTTATCAACTAAATGCCGGTGCTTATTATGCCTCATCAGAAATACTTTACTTCCTTCACGCAGATTCATTTCCACCAGATAAATTTGACCAACTCATAATTGATTCTGTAAAAAATGGTCATAAAGCCGGTTGTTTTAGAATGAAATTTGACACCACTCATCTGTGGTTCCGCTTCATTAGCTGGTTAACCATTTTTAATCATAAAGCCTGCCGTGGTGGAGACCAGAGTCAATTTATCACAAAAGAACTATTTGAAGAAATAGGCGGTTATGATACTAATTATCTCATTTATGAAGATAATATTTTAATTGCCCAATTATATAAAAGAAATGAGTTTTACGTAATTCCGCATTGGTTGATTTCTTCAAGCAGAAGATTCAAGAAGGTAGGATCTGTAAAACTTCAACTTTTATTCTGGATGATCTATCTTAAAAAATTTTTTGGCGAGCCTCCGGAAAAACTTTATTCCTTTTACAATAAGCACTTAAATCAATGATTAATTGCTAAGGCTGGCAAAAACACCTTCCGGTGTTTTTTCAACTTGTATTACTTCTTTTTTTCTTAGGCTTTTTAAAGACTTATCCCATTTTTTATTACTTAATTCTGTACGGCCTTTTAAGTCATCAATAGCTTGTGGTGAATAAGACTGAAGAGCTTCTACAATTTGTTTTTCATCATCGGTTAATTCTACTTTCTTTTGCTCAGGCTTCATTTGAGGAAATAATAAAACTTCCTGAATAGACTGATTATCTGTTAAAAACATGACTAATCTATCAATACCTATTCCTAAGCCGGAAGCTGGAGGCATTCCATATTCTAAGGCACGTAAAAAGTCTTCATCTATAAATTGAGAGGCTTCTTCATCTCCTTTTTGAGCTAGCTTGAGTTGCTCTTCAAAACGTTCACGTTGATCAATAGGATCATTAAGTTCAGAGTATGCATTGGCAATTTCCTTACCGCAGGTAATTAACTCAAACCGCTCAGTTAATTCCGGGTTATCCCGGTGTTTTTTACATAGCGGGCTCATTTCTACCGGATAATCTGTTATAAAGGTAGGCTGAATGAAATGTGCTTCACATTTTTCTCCAAATATTTCATCTATAATTTTCCCTTTGCCCATATCATCTGTAACCTCTATACCTAATGAGCGGGCTGCTTCTTTAAGCTCAGCTTCACTTTTATCTGAAATATCTATCCCTGTATATTTTTTTATAGCTTCCGCCATACTTACTCGTGCATACGGAGCTTTAAAATCTATGGGCTGACCATCATAGGTAGCCTTAGTAGTTCCGTTTACCTGAGTCGCGCATTTTTCTAAAAGTTTTTCCGTAAATTCCATCATCCAGTTATAATCCTTATAGGCCACATAAATTTCCATAGCCGTAAATTCCGGATTATGGGTTCTGTCCATTCCTTCATTTCTAAAGTTTTTAGAAAACTCATAGACGCCTTCAAATCCTCCTACAATTAATCTTTTTAAATACAACTCATTAGCTATCCTTAAATATAAAGGTATGTCTAAGGCATTATGGTGAGTGACAAATGGCTTAGCAGCAGCTCCCCCGGGAATACTTTGTAAAATAGGCGTTTCTACTTCTGTATAACCAAACTGATCAAAAAAATCACGCATAGCTGAAAAAAGCTTATTCCTTTTTTCAAAAATTGCTTTTACGTCAGTATTTACAACTAAGTCCGCATAACGTTGACGATATCTTGTTTCCGGATCTACAAATTGATCATATTCATTGCCTTCACTATCTTTTTTAGGAAGTGGTAAGGGTTTTAATGATTTACTAAGAACTTTTAACTGGCTCACCTTTACTGATTTTTCACCAACTTGAGTTTCAAACAACTCCCCTTCTACTCCAATAAAATCTCCAAAATCTAATAATTTTTTATAAACTGTATTATACATTGTTTTATCTTCATCTGGACATAACTCGTCCCGGTTGAGATATAATTGAATTCTACCGGTAGAATCTTGTAACTCTGCAAATGAGGCTTTGCCTTGAATTCGTTTTGCCATCAACCTTCCGGCTAACTTGACCTGTTTACCAGATTGAAAATTGTTTGTTATAGCTTGAGCGGTGTCTGTAACTTCATAAGCTTCAGCCGGGTAAGCATCTATGCCTAAATCTTTTAATTGCTGGAGCTTTTCCCTTCTAACCTTCTGTTGTTCAGTTAATTGCATGATTAAATTTATTAAATTGCAAAGATACTAACTTCTTATTGGATAAGCTATATGAGCGGATGAATTAAAAAAGCTGGCAGAGCAGATATTGAAGAGAGCATTAAAGTCAACAAATGCTAAGATTTTTAAATTCTTACCAAAACCTGCTTAATTACCTATATTTGCACTTTTAGAAGGAAAGAAGATGAAAAACATAAGGAATTTTTGCATTATCGCTCATATTGATCATGGTAAAAGCACACTGGCTGATCGGCTTTTAGATTCAACAAAATCTGTTACAGAAAGAGAGCGTCAAGAGCAATTACTCGATGATATGGACTTAGAGCGCGAACGCGGTATCACCATAAAAAGTCATGCCATTCAAATGGTGTATCAACATGAAAATCAAGATTTTATTTTAAACCTTATAGATACGCCCGGCCATGTAGATTTTTCCTATGAAGTATCCAGATCTATAGCAGCTTGTGAGGGCGCTTTGCTAATAGTTGATGCTGCTCAAAGTATTCAAGCTCAAACCATTTCAAATTTATATTTAGCCTTAGAAAATGACCTTGAAATCATTCCGGTGTTAAATAAAGTAGATTTACCTAGCGCAAATGTAGAAGAAGTTACAGATGATATCGTTGACCTTTTAGGTTGCGATGAAGATGAAGTTATTCATGCCAGTGCTAAGGAGGGTATAGGTATTGATAAGATACTTAAAACAATTATTAACAAAGTTCCGGCTCCTTCAGGTGAGCCTAAAAAACCTTTGCAAGCCTTAGTTTTTGACTCTGTATATAATCCATATCGTGGTGTAGAAACATATTTTAGAATATTTGACGGATCTCTTAAAAAAGGGGACAAAATCAAGTTTTTAGCTACAGATAAATCTTATTATGCTGACGAAATAGGAACCCTTAAGTTAGTTCAATTTCCAAAAAATAAAGTGGAAACCGGTGATGTAGGTTATTTAATTACTGGTATTAAAGATGCCAGAGAAGTAAAAGTAGGTGACACCATTACATTAGATGATAATCCTACAGATCAAATGGTTTCCGGTTTTGAAGATGTAAAACCTATGGTCTTTGCCGGTATCTACCCTGTTGATACGGATGATTATGAAAACCTTAGAAGCTCCATGGAAAAGCTTCAGTTAAACGATGCTTCTCTGGTCTTCACCCCGGAAAGTTCTGCCGCTTTAGGCTTTGGTTTTAGATGTGGATTCTTAGGAATGTTGCATCTAGAAATTCTTCAGGAAAGGTTAGAACGCGAGTTTGATATGAATGTGATAACCACAGTTCCAAACGTTTCATATATAGCTTATACAAATAAAAATCCGGATGACCCGATTACCATTAATACACCATCTGATCTGCCCGAACCATCTATTATTGACCATGTAGAAGAACCCTATATTAGAGCAAGTATTATAACTAAAGCTGATTACGTAGGGCCTGTCATGTCCTTATGTATTGATAAAAGAGGCGATATTGTTAACCAATCTTACCTCACTACAGAGCGCGTTGAGCTAACATTTGATATGCCTCTGGCTGAAATAGTTTTTGATTTTTATGACCGATTAAAAACCGTATCTCGCGGTTATGCTTCTTTTGATTACTCTCCAATAGGTATGCGAACATCAAAACTTGTAAAAGTTGATATGTTACTAAACGGAAAAACCGTTGACGCCCTTACTGCTTTATTGCATGTTGATAATGCCTATGAAATAGGTAAAAAAATGTGCGAAAAGCTTAAAGAGTTAATACCTCGCCAACAGTTTGACATCCCGGTTCAGGCTGCCATTGGTTCTAAAATTATTGCTCGGGAAACTATTAAAGCCCTGCGTAAAGATGTTACCGCAAAATGTTATGGTGGTGATGTGTCTAGAAAAAGAAAGCTCCTGGAAAAACAAAAGAAAGGGAAAAAGAAAATGCGTCAGGTTGGAAATGTCGAGATTCCTCAAGAAGCTTTTATGGCTGTCCTTAAGCTTAATGACGACTAAGATTTTTGAAAATACTTACAAAAAGTAAGCCTGTTTTTATTTTGTAACCAGTGTTGTCCGATTAAAATCCATGCTTTGTGCTTATGATGAGCAATTTGAGCTGCTTATTTTTATAATAGCTTGTGCTCAGGTAGGTGTGATAGAAGACTAATAAATGGCTTTTATAAGATTTTTTTTAGTTGATATTGAGTTTTTTGTGTCTTGATTCTTTTATCTTGAAACTTGAGTCACCAATCTTGAATCTCATATCTTAGTCGGACACGACTATTTTTTAACTCCTCCGGTGAAGTAGGTTTTCCTTGGAAAGTCTAAATTTTAAATAAGTAGCATCAAAATAAAAAATCTGAGATTTGAGGTAAAACTCATAAAACTTATTACGAACTTAATAAACATCATTACAGCAATACGTTATTGCTCGAGTAATCGATTTTAACAAGAAAGTGTCTAAATAAGAATGATCTGCCATTATTTTTATATTGCCATAAATAAAAATTTTTCCTTATATAAAGTTGTAAAATTCTCTAATATCAAATTTAATTTTATAATTACTTCACTAAAACGTTATCGTTACAAAAAGCATTTTGATTTGGTTAACAAGCTTTATATATTCGGTGTTTGAAATTATCATCATGCAAAACTTATTAAAAGAAGTACAGGAAAGGTTAGGCAAACCGTATCACGATATGGAATTTTTATTAGAAGCACTGCAAGAAGTAATGCAGGAAAACGGCGAGCGTGATATGGCTAATCAAATCCCATACATAAATGCTATTAACAAAGATGATCTCGACCTCATCAAATCCAATCATCTACAGCTGTATTCTATGATATTCCAGTTGATCAATATGATAGAAATTAATGGTGCTGTGCAAAACAGACGTCAAGTAGAAGGCGATTCTTTAGATCAGGTAAACGGGCTTTGGGCTAAGAACTTCAAGTTATTAGAAAAAGCCGGTATTGATAAAAATGAAATTCTGGATAAAATACAAGAAATTAGTGTAGAGCCCGTACTTACAGCTCATCCTACAGAAGCAAAACGCGCTACGGTTTTAGAACACCACCGGGAACTTTATCTTTTAATTGTTCAGCGAGAAAACACCATGTATTCAGAACTGGAACATGAAAACATTCGCCACAATATCAAACAAACACTTTACCGCATATGGAAAACCGGCGAGATTTACTTAGAAAAACCGGAAGTAAATGATGAACTCCGCAATGTTTTACATTACTTAACCAATGTTTTCCCGGAAGTTATCCCGATTGTGGACCGCCGATTAAAGCAAGCCTGGCAATTCTTAGGCTATGATCACAAAGAGATCAGTAAGAATATGGCTTTTCCCAAGATCACGCTGGGCGATTGGGTTGGTGGTGACCGCGATGGGCATCCACTGGTAACGGCTGAAGTAACAAAAAACACCTTGCTACAGCTCAGGCTTAATGCTTTCGTCGTGATCAAGCGTGTGATGAGTCAATTGGTTCAACGTTCCAGTTTCACTTTATTGTTAGATGAAACTTCTAAATCATTTCAGAAAAGAGTTTATGAAATGGTAGAACAACTGGGTGATAGTGGCAATCAAGCCCTTCAAAGGAATAAAGGCGAAGCTTTTAGGCAAATGATCAACCTGATGATTAATAAACTTCCCGTAGATGTAAAACGAGGACATGCTACCCGTCTGTTAGAAAGCAAAGGCGCATACGTACATTCGCAAGATCTGGTAGATGATCTGAAACGGCTTCAGGAGGAACTATTAACATTTGGTGCAGAAAGTATCGCCTATGATGATGTGGTTAAAGCGATACGGATTGTTCAAAGTTTTGGATTTCACCTGGCAGCTTTAGACATCCGCCAAAATTCTGCTTTCCATGATCAGGCTATAGAGCAACTCCTGGAAGCATCACTGGCAAAAGAGACCAACTTTAGTGAATGGAATGAAAGTGATCGGCTGGAATTTCTCAACCGCGAATTAGCTTCGGCTCGGCCGTTTACTACTTATAGTGCTGAATTGAAGCCGCAAGCAAAAGCGGTAACAGATGCTTATCGAGTTATCGCTAATCATACACATAAGTATGGCATCAACTGCATTGGTTCATTCATCGTTAGTATGACGCGTTCCCTATCTGATCTGTTAGCGGTTTACGTCTTGCTTAAAGAAGCCAGCCTGATTAAAATGACCGATGAAGGTTTAGTGTCCCAAGTGCCGGTCGTTCCACTGCTGGAAACCATAGATGACCTGGAAAATGGACCACAGATCGTGGATGATTTTCTTTCACATCCTTTTACAAAACGAACTTTAAAACACCTAAAAGAAAAAGATCAACTGAATCAGCTCTCGCAACAAGTGATGGTAGGTTATAGTGATAGCAATAAAGATGGCGGTATTATGGCCAGTCAGTGGTATTTATACAAAGCACAATATCGCATCAGCGAAGTAGGGAAAAAGCATGGTGTTGCGATCACTTATTTTCATGGCAAAGGCGGTTCCATAAGTCGTGGTTCCGGACCTACCCATTATTTTATAAAAGCCTTAGCCCCAACATCCTTACACAAGGCTATCCGGCTGACCGAACAAGGCGAGACCATCGCTCAGAAATATGCCAACAAAGTAAATGCGGCTTATAACCTGGAATTATTGGCAGCCAATACCTTGAGTAAATCATTGCTGGACCAAACCAACCAACCTGCATTTCATCCTATGGCCGATACCATACAATTCTTAGCAGACGAAAGCCAGAAACACTATGAAAAGATGATGAAAACCGATGGATTTATTCCATTTTTCCGTCAGGCAACGCCTATTGATGCGATTGAAAAAAGCAAGATTGGCTCGCGTCCTGCGAAACGGACTGGTGCATCAACTTTAGATGACCTCAGAGCGATTCCATGGGTTTTCTCCTGGAGCCAGTCGCGATTTAATATCACCAGTTGGTATGGAATAGGTTCTGCTTTAGAAAAGCTCAAGCAAAAGCATCCGGATCAATATGATCAGGTAAAAAACTCTTTAAAAGACGATGACTTTCTGCGCTATGTGTTTACGAATATCGACACCAGTTTAGCAGCGACTGATGAAAAAATCATGAAAATGTATGCTAATTTGGTAGAAGATAAAACCATTAAAGACCGTTTTTTTGATAGTATTTCAGCTGAACTTGAATTGACCCGAAATCATTTGCTCAACATACTGGATAAAGGCATCGAAGAAAGACGAAAATCTCATTATTATAGCAACCAGCTCAGAAGTTCGCTGATGGAGCTCATTCACAAAAAACAGGTTAATCTATTAAAAACCTGGCGACAACTTAGCACGGAAGAACAACAACAAGAAGGTGAATTACAGATAGACTTGATGTTGTCCATCAATGCCATTGCTAGTGCAATGCGGAACACGGGGTGATATTTATATCATATCTACATACATGCTATTTTTCTGAGTGTTGGCGATTACAATAGTATTTGGCTCTACTCTGTGCCTCCTTTATTTAAGAAGTGAAATTTACAACTAATTTTAATTCAAGGGTAAAAAAATTAAAGTTGATAAATTATCAAAGGTCATGTGCTGCATTCTTCATCTGATTTCTGTTTATGGGTTTCGGTTGAGACAAGTATGTACGTAAATTTTCATTGTAAATTTTAAGACCTCATCTTAAAAGTTGAGAACTTATTAGGAGGATTATATTTAATTAGCACTAGGCAGAATTTATATCATGCATATAACAATATGTTCACTTTGAATAATATTGATTATAAAAATACTCTTCTTTAAATCAAGATTTCAGCTAGTAAAACCATTTTCAATTTCTTTTTCACTAAATTTACTAAAATTTTATGTATGGGAACCTATTTTATTATAGCACTTGTTTTAGGCGCATTATTGTTTTATCTAACCTTTTTCATCGTAAAACAAAAAACAGCTGCCATCATAGAGCGGTTTGGAAAATTTCAATATTTCAGGAATTCAGGAATTCATTTTAAAATTCCGCTTATTGATAAAATAGCCGGTAGAATTAATCTCAAAGTTCAACAACTAGATGTTAATGTAGAGACAAAAACAAAAGACAATGTATTTGTAAGGTTGAAAGTTTCCGTGCAATTCAGAGTGATGACTGATTCTGTATATGATGCCTTTTACAAGTTAGAAAGTCCACGTGCGCAGATTACATCCTATGTATTTGATGTGGTTCGGGCAGAAGTCCCTAAGATGAAATTAGATAATGTTTTTGAGCGAAAAAATGATATTGCCGATGCCGTTAAGATAGAATTAAACGACTCTATGCTGGATTACGGCTATGATATCATTAAAACCTTAGTTACTGATATTGATCCGGATCAGCAAGTTAAAGATTCTATGAACCGAATCAATGCATCTGAAAGAGAGAAAACAGCAGCAGAATTTGAGGCGGAAGCAGAACGTATCAAAATTGTTGCTAAAGCCCGCGCGGAAGCAGAAAGCAAACGATTACAAGGACAGGGAATTGCAGATCAGCGAAGAGAAATAGCCCGCGGACTAGAAGAAAGTGTAGATGTGTTAAACAATGTAGGTATCAACTCGCAAGAAGCATCAGCATTAATCGTGGTTACGCAACATTATGATACGCTACAATCCGTAGGTGAGCAAAATAATTCTAATTTGATTTTACTGCCTAATTCTCCGGAAGCCGGAAGCGATATGCTAAACCAAATGATCACTTCATTTAGAGCTTCCGCTCAAATAGGGGAAGAAATGAAAAATCAAAACGAAAAAAAGGCGAAAGAAAAAGAAGAACAAAAAAATCAATCAATATCTAAATACAAAAGTGCCTATAGAAACCAACTCGATCAAAAATCTGAAAACGACGAAAAGAAAGATGAAGAGGATGGCGAGCAAGCTTAGCCTCCATTTTTTTTTAGCGTTCATTCATTAGAATAGTTTAAATTCTTTACAGTTCTTCTGCAAAACGTTTTAACAGCTGCCTAACTTGTTGTTGATTATTTAAAAAATAATTCGCTTTAGTTTTTCTTATCCCTACTTTAATAGTAAAACTATTATCAGGTAGTTCATCAAACATAAATTCATCTGTCCAATCATCACCAATAGCGAAACACTCTGTATAGTTAAATTCATTGAGTAGGTGATTTCCGGCTCTTCCTTTATTAACTTTATTGCTTTTAATCTGTAATACTTTATTACCCTCAATAACGCTTAAATCCGTATTAGATATAAAACTTGTTAAAACCGTATTGAGTTCCATAACCCGTTGCCTGGCCATTTCCGGATCAGCATTTCTGTAATGCCAAGCTAATGAATAACTTTTTTGCTCGATAAAACTTCCGGGCGTTCTATCAACAAAGGTTTCTAACACCGGATGAATTTCCTGAATCCAATCTGTGCTAAGCTGCTCCATCATTCTCCATTTTTGATCTTTTTGCTTTAACCATACACCATGATCTGAAACCAGGTGATATTGCTTGTCACCAAACCATGTTTCCATATCATCTTTGCTTCTTCCGCTTACTATACCTAAGTCGATAGATTCATAAGCCTGAAGTTGATCTAATATTTTAAATAAAGCATCATCCGGTGCGGCATCTTGAGGTCTATCTGAAAAACTTACTAAAGTCCCATCATAATCTAAAAGTATCAATGTTTTTTGAGAAGACTTTACTTTGTCTAACATCTTATTGATAATAGCATCATTCATCCTTTTAGCCTGAGTTACCTTGGTCATGTTTTGGGACTCGATTAAGGCCTTCATAAATTCTTCACCCCATTTTTCTACATTATAGCGGGATAATCGTTTTTGAAGATGTTTCATGCGTTGATTTTGCTCCTTGAGAGACATTTCCAGCGCCTGCTTTAAGGTGTCCGCCATTTGTTCAAAATTATTTGGGTTGATCAATAATGCTTCATTCATTTCATTAGCAGCGCCGGCCATTTCACTTAATATTAAAACGCCATCTTGACGGGTTCTGGTAGCTACATATTCTTTAGCTACCAGGTTCATCCCATCTCTAACCGGTGTAATAAAAGCCACATCTGAAGAAGTATAAAGGTCGATAAGATTATCAAACGGCATGGTTCTATAGAAATACCAAATCGGCGTCCAGCTTACAGTTGAGAATTTACCATTGACTCTGCCGACTAACTCATCTGTCTCTCGCTTTAATTTTTTGTACTGGGGTACAGAAGATCGAGAAGGAACGGCTAACATTACTAGCCTGATCTTTTCACTGAACTGCGGATACTTCTCCAGAAAATATTCAAATGCTCGGATCCGGTTTGGAATTCCTTTAGTATAATCTAGCCTGTCGATAGATAAAACCATTTTTACATCATCTCCGGTTTTTAAATGTGAGTCTAAGCGTCGCTGTAATTCAGATTTTTCCTTTTCCTTTTGTTGTTGATGATCTTTTGCCGTGTTATGAAACTTATCATAATCAATGCCCATAGGAAATGAATCAACTTTAATCAATCGTTCGCCGTATGTAATCTTATTAAAGTGAACATCTTTTCTTAAAATTCTTTTAACAGAACTCAAAAAGTGACGCTCATAATCATACGTATGAAAACCTAAAAGATCAGCACCTAACATACCATTTAATATTTCCTGTCGCTTAGGAAATGTCCTGAATATTTCATAAGATGGAAATGGAATATGTAAAAAGAATCCTAAGGTGGTATTCGGCTTAGCTTCTTTAACCATACCCGGAACTAATAATAATTGGTAGTCATGTACCCAAACCATGTCTCCATCATCTATATTGTTAATGATCACATCAGCAAATTTCCGATTGGCGCGCTGATAAATTTCCCAGGATTCATGATCATATTCCGTATATTCTAAAAAATAATGAAAAAGTGGCCATAACACTCTATTACTAAAGCCTAAATAATATTTATTAATGTCTTCTTCATTCAGCCTTACTTGTTCACATTTTGCTTTTTTAATCTCATCATCAACCTTATCTTCAATTTTGTCATCGATTTCTTCATCGGTCAACCCGGACCAACCTATCCAAATACCATTTCCATCCTGATGTACAGATTTCATTCCGGTTGCTAAACCACCTACACTAGCTTTTACTTGAATATCGTTACCTTCGCGAGTTACCTGTAAGGGTAATCTATTAGATACTATAATTGTTTTACTCATAACGTGACAGGATAAAATATTTTCGTTAATTTAAAAAAATTTTAAACAAATCACTACTCAAAGTATGAAAATGAACAATTTAAATTATGGAATCATCGGGAACTGCCGTTCTGCTGCTCTTGTTGACGATCAGGGAAGTATGGATTGGTGTTGTTTGCCGGAGTTTGACTCACCTTCTGTTTTTGCTAAAATATTGGATAAAGAAAAAGGCGGGCATTTTCAGTTTTTAGTTGATCAAGACTATAAAATCAGTCAAGAATACATTAAAGATACTGCTTTACTCAAAACAACTTTTAAAAAAGAAGCAGATGTTTTTGAAGTAATTGACTTCTTACCCCGTTATCATAAAAAAAACGATAGTTATCACAAGCCTCCGGAAATCATTCGTTTTATAAAGCTGGTTTCAGGAAGTCCTGAACTTAAGGTTGATTATCAACCTCAACTAGAATATGCTAAGGGAGAAACTTTTCAGTATATAAAAAAAGACTTCATAGTCAACCTCACAGAAGGCGATAGCTTTGATACATTGTTTTTATATACCAACGCACCAAAGGATAAGGTAGCTCAAGGAAAAAAAATCAAATTAAAAGATGATCTTTACTTTTTGATTACTTATAATGAAAAAATCGTCAAGCCGGATTTATCCAGTGTTTACTTAGAGATGGAGCGCACCAAGGTTTATTGGCTTAACTGGATTAAAAGAACACCGAATTTTAACTATTATAATTCGCCCATAAAGCGAAGTGCTCTGACTTTGAAAATGCTTAGTTATGATAAAACCGGAGCGGTACTTGCAGCAGCTACTACTTCTTTACCGGAAACCATCGGCGAGGTAAGAAATTGGGATTACCGGTTTTGCTGGATTCGGGATGCTTCTATGGTCATTAAGGTAGTTACCGAATTAGGTCATAATAGAATGGCTAAACGCTTTATGAAGTTTATCTTAGAATTGATACCGGATAAAGATGAGAAACTTCAAATTATGTATGGTATCAACAAAGAAAAAGTACTTACAGAACATTTTCTCTCTCACTTATCCGGTTATGAAAACTCCAGTCCGGTTAGAGTTGGAAATGCAGCTTATTTACAAAGACAAAACGATATTTACGGCATTTTAATGGATGTCATTCATCAGCAAGTATCTCGCTTTAGTGCTGATATAGAAAACTGTGAAGAGCTTTGGACTTTAACAAAAGGAGTCGCCTGGGTGGTTAGTTTACATTGGAAAGAACCGGATAAAGGTATTTGGGAATTTAGAACAGAAAACCGTCATTTTACATTCTCTAAAGTATTATGCTGGGTAGCCATTGATAAAGCGATTAAAGTCTCACAACTTTTTGATAAAACTTCAAAACTAGATAGATGGCGAAAATTACGCAATCAAATTAAAAATGAAATTCACGAAAAAGCCTGGAATGAAGAAGTGGGTGCTTTTACGCAATCTTATGGGTCGTCAGACCTTGACGCATCTGTTCTATTGATGGAAAACTTTGGCTTTATTGATGCTAAAGACCCTAAATATGTTCAAACGGTTGAAGCTATTGGAAGAGAATTAAGCAAAGATGGATTGTTATTTCGTTACAAGAATAAAGATGACTTTGGTGAGCCTAGCTCCTCTTTTACCATTTGCACTTTTTGGTATATCAATAGTTTATTTAAAATAGGCAAAGAAAAGGAAGCTAAACAAAGGTTTGACGAAATACTTTCTTATGCTAATCATTTAGGATTGTTTAGTGAAGATATCGACTTTAAATCAAAACGCTTATTAGGAAATTTCCCGCAAGCTTATTCTCATTTAGCGTTGATAGAAACAGCTATGAATATAGCTAAGACCGGAAAAGATGAAACCTTACTAGAAAAAATTGATCGATAGGTTTTTGTATATCTATTCTCTTCAGAAATAAGGCTATCAATGGCTAAACCTTGTTTTATTATATTTGGTATTCTAGACAATAACCTATACCTGTTTAATCGTTTATGTATAATCAGAAATTCCAGTACTATTTGAATTTTATCTCATATCCCATATCTTAGTCAGACATGACTCATTTAAAATATAAATTTATCTAAATCAGATGCTTTCTTTTTGGTATTTTTGTCGCCTTTGGCTTAACATATGACCGATAAAAAAATAAAGATACTACACCTTTTTTATATTTTAGGTGGCGTGGGGACTTCAATAGAGTTGATCGTAAAAAATACAGATGATAAAGAATTTGATCATGTAGTTATAAACGGATCAACAAATTCTGATCATTCTTTATTTAAAGGAATGAAAAAGGTATATCATTTAGATGTAAATCGTGAAATACGACCTTTTCAAGATTTAAAACTACTTTTTAAGCTGATAAATATCTGTAAAAAAGAACAGCCTGATCTTATTCATGCCCATAGCTCAAAAGGGGGAATTTTAGGAAAAGTAGCTGCTTTTATCTCGGGTAAGCCATGCTTACACACCCCACAAGCCTACTCTTTTTTAAGCACGCAAAACAAATTCAAAAAAAAATTTTACCTTTTTATAGAAAAGGCACTAAAAATATTACCTCACAAAATTTTAGCCTCATCGCCCTCAGAAGCTAATAGGGCCATAAACGAGGTAAAGTATTCTAAAAAGCGCGTTGCCACATTTCCAAATGCTATAAATCCTATACATGAAGTTCCTGACTTAAGCATTAATAAAGAATGGCCGGATGAATATATTTGTACAGTAGGCAGGCCTTCATATCAAAAAAACATTGAGTTGATGATAGATGTGATAGATCAAGTAAAAAAAGAAAAGCCAGATATTCATTTGGTGGTGATGGGGGTTGGCTCTTATTCACCCAACACAAAATCAGTAGAAGAAAAAATTGCCCACTTAGGTCTTGAACATAATATCACGCTGTTAAAATGGACATCAAGGAATGACATATTCAGGATTATTCATGATGCTCAATTCTATATATCAACAGCCCGATATGAAGGTTTGCCGTACGCGGTAGTTGAATCACTTGCCTTAGGTAAAGCTCAGATTTTAAGCGATGCTGATGGAAACAGAGACTTAATAGAAGAGGGCGAAAATGGTTTTCTTATTTTTGCAGAGAATTTAGAAGTTTACAAGCAACGAATCATTGAATTACTCAACTATAAAGAAAAATGTGCAGCATTTGGCAAGCACTCAAAAAAGCTTTTTGATAAGCATTTTAACATCAACAATACAATTAAAAATTTAGAAACCATTTATAAAAACGAATCATTATGAAAATTACCGTAGTAGGTACCGGCTATGTAGGTTTGGTTACCGGAACTTGTTTGGCTGAAACCGGGAATGAAGTCTTTTGTGTAGATATAGACAAAAATAAGGTAGAGGCGATGAAGAAAGGGGAAGTCCCTATTTATGAGCCTCATTTAGATAGTCTTTTTGAAAGAAATATTGAGGCAGGAAGATTAAATTTCACCACTGAACTATCAGAAGGCTTGCCCTTTGGTGAAGTGATCTTCCTGGCACTGCCTACACCCGAAGACGAAGATGGTTCTGCTGACCTTTCTTATGTTTTAGGAGTTGCAGAAGAGATCGGCAAACAGATTAAAGATTACAAGGTTATCGTAGATAAAAGTACAGTTCCTGTAGGTACTGCAGACAAAGTAAAAGCTACTATTTCAAAGCATACCGATCTGGAATTTGATGTGGTTTCCAACCCTGAATTCCTGCGCGAGGGTTTTGCCGTTGATGATTTTCTTAAACCAGAAAGAATTATTATAGGTGCTAGTAGTAAACGTGCCGCTGATATTATGAATCGCTTATATAAGCCATTTTTGAGAAGTGGAAACCCCATAATTATGATGGATGAGAAGTCAGCAGAATTAACGAAATACGCTGCTAACTCCTTCTTAGCTACAAAAATTACCTTTATGAATGAAATTGCTAACTATTGTGAGAAAATAGATGCCAATGTTGATAAGGTAAGAATGGGAATGGGAACTGATACTAGAATCGGAAAACGCTTCTTGTTTCCCGGAATCGGTTACGGCGGTTCATGTTTTCCTAAAGACGTTAAAGCTCTACACCGATCAGGTAACGAGGTTGACTATACTTTTAGAATATTAGATGCAGTGGTTGATATCAACGAACAACAAAAGACCATTTTATTCCCAAAGATGAAAAATTACTTCCAGGGTGATTTAAAAGGCAAAAAAATAGGGCTTTGGGGATTATCATTTAAGCCGGAAACTGATGACATAAGAGAGGCTCCAGCCCTTTATATGATAGAAAAATTATTAGAAGCCGGAGCAGAAATCACTGCTTTTGATCCGGAAGCTATGGATAATGTGAAACGAAAAATAGGTGATTCTATTAATTACGTAGATGAAATGTATAAAGCCACAGTAAATGCAGACGCCTTATTGATTTGTACAGAATGGTCAATTTTTAGAACACCTGACTATAACAAACTCAAACAAAATATGAATAATGCTGTAATCTTTGATGGTAGAAATCTTTATGAAGTAGAAGAAGTCAATAATGAAGGATTTGCATATTATTCAATAGGTAGAAAATAATGAAACAAAAGATATTAATTACAGGAGCTGCCGGATTTTTAGGTTCTCACTTATGCGATTGTTTTCTAGCTGATGGATTTCAGGTTATTGGCATGGACAACTTGATAACCGGGGATTTGAAAAACATCGATCATTTGATGAAAAGGGCTGATTTTGAATTTTATCATCACGATGTCTCAAAGTTTGTTCACGTTCCTGGTAAATTGGATTATATCTTGCATTTTGCCTCTCCAGCAAGCCCTATAGACTACTTAAAAATACCTATCCAAACCTTAAAAGTAGGTTCCTTAGGCACGCACAACCTATTAGGCTTAGCCAAAGCTAAAAACGCACGCATCTTAATTGCCTCCACTTCAGAAGTCTATGGAGACCCCTTAGTCCATCCACAAAAAGAAAGCTATTACGGCAATGTTAACACTATTGGTCCTCGTGGTGTTTATGACGAAGCAAAACGCTTTCAGGAGTCTATCACCATGGCTTATAACAGGTTTCATGGGTTAGAAACCCGAATTGTTAGAATTTTTAACACCTATGGGCCTCGAATGCGATTAAATGATGGCCGTGTTATTCCGGCATTTTTAGGGCAGGCTCTAAGAGGGGAAGACATTACTGTTTTTGGTGATGGTTCACAAACACGCTCCTTTTGCTACGTAGGTGATCAAGTAGATGGTATCTATAAGTTGCTTTTCAGTGATTATGATTTGCCAGTAAACATTGGAAACCCTAACGAAGTCAGTATATTAGAATTTGCAAATGAAATCATTAAACTAACCGGCACGAATCAGAAAATAGTTTATAAGCCTTTACCTAAAGATGATCCGCTTCAGCGTCAACCGGATATCTCAACAGCTCAGGAAAAGCTTAATTGGGTACCTAAAACGCAACGAGATGAAGGGCTAAAGATTACATTTGATTATTTTAAAGGTTTATCAGAAAAAGAGTTAACTAAAAGTGCTCATAAAGATTTCACTAAGCATATAGTAAAATAAAATATGTCTCCTCAGCGATATCGCTATTCCGGTTATTTAAGACCTATCACCTATATTTTTGATATAAGTGTTTTAAGTGTAGTGGCTTTACAATTTGGTTTTAGTCTTCTACAATGGGGGTGTTTCGTTCTGTTCCATGCGCTCTCCTGGGGAATTCTTTCTGTAAAATTAGGATTTTACGAGGTTTACAGAATTACAAAGGTGGTAAGAATCTTATCTTTAATAATACAGCAATCCGTTATATTTTCCCTCATTGTCTTTTTCTACTTCCATATTTTTGTAGATAAAAATTATGAGTCTGAAAAAATATTTATTTACTTAGGTGAAATTTTTCTTCTTATAACAGCCTACAAGCTAGGCATATATTTTTTGTTAAAAAAATACAGGCGTTTTACCGGTAGCAACTTCAGAAAAATCGTAATTGTAGGAAATAGCTCATCAGCCCAACAACTTAAACAATTTTTCCAGAATACACCGGATTATGGGTATAAGTTAAAAAGTCATTTTAACATGAGTTCGTTAAGTGAGGCCGCCCTTGTAAAAAATGTTATGGAATATAGCATTGATAAAAAGATAGATGAAATATATTGCTCAGTTTCAAGCTTAAGTAATCATACTATTAATGAACTGGTTGATTTTGCTGATAATAATTTAATAACCATCAAGTTCATACCGGATAATAAAGACCTTTATGCTAAGCAATTAAAAATTGATTATTACAGTTATTTACCCATATTATCACTCAGGCGAATTCCAGTAGATGATCCACTTAATCAGTTTTTTAAAAGAGCTTTTGACCTTATTATGTCATCTCTGGTTATCATATGTATATTATCCTGGTTAACACCGCTTTTAGGCCTATTAATCCGTTTAGAATCAAAAGGTCCAGTATTTTTTAAACAAAAAAGAAACGGACTGGATTATAATGAATTTTATTGTTATAAATTTCGCTCCATGAAACCAGACTCTGCTAAAGCTAATGAATGGGTGAAGCCTAATGATCATCGGGTAACTAAGATCGGTAAATTTATAAGAAAAACAAGCATAGACGAGTTGCCCCAATTTTTTAATGTTTTTATTGGAAATATGTCTGTTGTTGGCCCTAGACCGCATCCGGTAAGTCATACTGAAATGTTTGTTGGGAAAATAGACAAGTTTATGGTACGTCATCTTGTAAAGCCCGGAATTACCGGATTAGCACAGATTAGCGGATTTCGAGGTGAGGTAGAAACTGATTACGATATTATCAATAGGGTAAAATATGACATTTTCTATATTGAAAACTGGTCATTATTATTAGATATCAAGATTATTATTCAGACCATTTTTAAAGCTATTGAAGGGGATAAAAAAGCTTATTGATGAATGATCTGGTTTCTATCATTACACCAACTTATAACTCAGCTGAATTTATTGAAGAAACAATTGAATCAGTACAAAGGCAAACCCATCAAAACTGGGAAATGCTCATCACTGATGATTGCTCAACTGATCAAACGGTTGATCTTATAAAGAAGTTTGTGCAATCTGATAACAGAATTAAATTATACCAATTAAAAGAAAATGCCGGCTCAGCGGTGGCCAGAAATAATTCTATTCAAGTTGCAAAAGGTAAATATCATGCCTTTTTAGATGCGGATGATATATGGTTAGACTTTCACCTTAATGATTCCATTCAAGCTATTAAAAAAAATCAATGTCCATTTGTTTTTGCTTCCTATAAAAGATCAGATGAAAAACTAAATTTTGTGTATTCAGACTTTATCGTTCCGGATAAGGTTGATTATACTCAAATTTTAAAAACAAATTCTATCTCCTGCTTAACCGCTTTTGTTGATGTTGAAGCATTAGGAAAAGAGCTGATGCCGCTTGTCAGAAAAAGGCAAGACATGGGCTTGTGGCTTAAATATTTAAAAAAATCCGGTTATGCTATCGGTATAAAAAAAACACATGCCATTTACAGGATTCGGGAAAATTCATTGTCTAGAGATAAGAAAAAACTCATTAAGTCCCAGTGGTATTTCTATAGAAAAATTGAAGGCTTAGGCTTAATCAGCAGTTTATATTATCTGCTTTGTTGGATGTGGTTAGGTTACAAAAAATATAAGTCTTAATCTTTATTTATGATCATTTTTGTCTGATTTCATTATAGCTTCTAGGCTTGTTTGTAATATTGTGTTTAAACCATCTTCTTTTTTGATGACATCTTCAATAATTTCTGTAATTTGCGGTTGTGTAAAGTTCATATATATATATATTGTTTTTTATTCAATCATCTAATATATCAATTTTGAACTTTACACACTTTTTGGGACTGTATCAAATTCTTTTAAGTTAATAGGAAACAATTAATTTATGAAGTAAACTGTTTTATTATTCTGTTTTCTTAATTAACACGTGCACTAACTTATTTTTTTTTATTAAAATTTCTTACTTCTATTAATTGTGGTTTTCCGGAGTGATAGCTTTTTATTTCTTCAACTTTTTCAAATTTAATTTTCATGGTTTTATTTGTTATTTCTTCAATTCTCCTTTGTATCGTGTTTAAAATCTTTTTTTCATTTACATTTTCACAGATATACCTGATGATCAAACTATCAATATCATTTTGAATTATTTTAAATTGTTTTATCTCAGGAAAATGTTCAAAAATACCGGTAAAACTATGAATGATTAGTTTTTTATTATCAGGGGTTTCTATTACTTCTGTTTCCCTCCCAACAATTTTCTGCAATAAAGGGTAGTTAAATTTTCTTTTATTAGGGTAATAACTTGCAGGTAGTTTTATAGCCATATCTCCTAACTTATATCTAAAAAATGGCTGTGTGTAATTTGTTAAGCCCGTTACTAAAACATGTCCTATTTCACCATCATCAACATATTTACCTTGGTCATTTACAATTTCAACAAAAATATGAGGACTTGATATATAATAATAGTCTAAATCATACTTAGCAGCAATCATAAAACCTTCAGCACAACCGTAAGTGTCTAAAATATTTGGACGGCAAAAACTTTTATCAAAATTTGATTTATAATGATCAAAAAGTTTATCTCCAAGTGATATTATAGCTTTTACAGAATGTTGTAAACCATAATTGATCATGTACTTAGACAACTCATTAATGGCTGATGGATAGCCTATTATGTATTTAATTTTTTTAGCTTTTAGTTTTTTATAAATGTTAGAAAAATCTTTTTCAGAAAGTGAAAATGCACTGTAATAATGAATGTTAAAGAAATAATCTTTTAGCTTTTTTATAAATCCTCTCTTGGGGGAGATACCAAATTGAATTGCATGATCACCATCTTCATAACCAGTCCAGAAAAACCAATGTCTTTGGATGGCTTGAATATTAAAAATTTCTTTTTTTAATGAATAACTAAAAGACTGTTTCCCTGTACTTCCACTACTGTGATTCTTTATCAGATCAGATTTAATATATCTATTAGAAAGTAATTCTTCATTTTTTTCACTAAGTAAATCTTTAGTTAGTATAGGAATTTTCTTAAGCACACTATAAGCTTGATCTTCATTAAATTTCTTTGGGATTTTTTTTTTGTAAAAGGGCACTGTTTCACGAGCGTGTATCAAAATTTGAAACAATCTTTCTCTTTGTATTTTATTTAATGTATCAATATTTAAGTTGTCATAATATTGCCATTCATTAATTTTTTTTCTGTAGTTAGTATTAAATATTCTATCTCCTAAAGGTAGAATGATTTTATTTAAAATAAATTTATAAACTATATTTATTTTCACCCTTAATCTAAAAATTGATTAGCTGCGCAAGTTACAAACAATTACTTTTGTGCATTTAAATTATCTATTATGAATGTATTGATATTAGGCGGCGGCGGTCGTGAACATGCCTTAGCCTGGAGCATTGCTAAAAGTGAAAAGTGTGAACAGCTTTATATGGCTCCCGGAAATGCCGGAACGCATCAAATTGCTGAAAATGTTCCTATCGCTCCTACTGAATTTATCCAGATCAAAGAGTTTGCTGAAAATAAAAACATTCATCTGATTGTGGTTGGACCGGAAGCGCCTTTAGTTGCAGGAATAAAAGATTTTTTTGTAGAAGCTCAGGTAAAAGACCTTCAGGTTTTGGGACCTGATAAAGCGTCGGCTATGCTAGAAGGAAGTAAAGACTTTGCCAAGCAGTTTATGCAAGAAAACGACATTCCAACTGCTGCTTACAAGACTTTTACAGCTGATTCTTTAGAAAATGGAAAAGCTTTTATAGATTCATTACAACCACCTTACGTCCTGAAAGCTGATGGTCTCGCCGGCGGAAAAGGCGTTTTAATAATAGATGATATCGATGAAGCTAAAAACCAATTATACGAAATGCTATTGCATCAAAAATTTGGTGATGCGGCACAGCAAGTCGTTATTGAAGAATTTCTGGATGGCACGGAAATGAGCATTTTTGTTTGAACCGATGGCGAAGATTATAAAATACTACCTACGTCTAATGATTATAAAAGAATAGGCGATGGCGATACAGGTTTGAACACCGGCGGAATGCGCGCAATATCTCCTAACCTTGTAGCTGATG
>Ga0102930_1000043_pt1 | contig 36327 bp, 34 predicted proteins | sample SalPon1_B_H2O_MG_FD_84514 | JGI IMG/M metagenome (GOLD analysis project Ga0102930, IMG submission 84514) | Salt pond water microbial communities from South San Francisco under conditions of wetland restoration - Salt Pond MetaG R1_B_H2O_MG | ecosystem: Environmental > Aquatic > Non-marine Saline... | reverse complement strand
ATGCAGGTGCTTTGCGGTGCCTTGCAGGGTCGTGCATCGCCTTGTATTGCCTTGCAGTGAGTGCCCTGCAGGCGCTCTGCAGAGTCATGCAGTGTCTTACAGGTGCTTTGCGGTGCTCTGCAGGCGCTCTGCAGGGTCATGCAGTGTCTTACAGGTGCTTTGTGGTGCTTTGCAGTGCCTTGCAGGCGCTCTGCAGGTTCATGCAACGTCTTACAGGTGCTTTGCAGGGCCATGGCGGTGCTTCGCAGGGCCGTGAAGTGCTTCGCACGTGCCATGCGGGCGCTTTGCAGGTCTCGGCGGTGCACAGTCAATACAGCACGTCACGTTCTCTCACCTCCTTCATCTCGTCGATTTGGGCGTACACTTCGTCGAAGCAAGCGAAGATGTCCTTGTTGATGAGCTCTTGTGTCTCGTACTTGGCGTCCAGCATCTGCGTACACATGGAGGAAGGAGCGAGTACTCTAAATCCTCTGCGGTGTTCGCCAACTCCACGCCTTCCTCCCCTCTCTCACCTTGGTAAACTCGGTAACCAGCTTGTGCTGTGGCGGCACGGCCTTCTGTGCGACACGCTGCTCCTCCTCCTCTTCCTGTTCCCCCTCCTGCTGCTCCCCTTCCTCCTCCTGCTCTCCCTCCTCCTCCTCCTCCTCTTCCTCCTGCTCTCCCTCCTCCTCTTCTTCCTGCTCTCCCTCCTCCTCTTGCTCATGCCCCTCTTCCTCCTCTTGCTCGTGCTGCTCTCCCTCCTCCTGCTCCTGCTCATGCCCCTCCTCCTTCTTCTCTCCCCCCTGCTCCTGCTCCTCCTCGTCATTGTCGCTGAGCTCCTTCTGCTTGGACTCCAGGGCACGCCTTTCCTCGATGACGCTCATAGCGACCTGCGATGCAACGTGCGTGCGTGAGTAGTTCAGAGAGGTGTGCATGCGTGCGTTCACGGGGGCCACACGCTCACTCACGGCATCTGTCTTGTTGGTGGTACGCTTGCTCTTCATGCTGGAGGCGTTCAGGATCTGGAACTTCCACTTCTTGGAGGGAGGCGCTCCGGCGAGGCCCACGAGGTTGATGGACGTCCTCAGGAGCCGCTCGAAAGTGGCCCTCTCCGCCCGCATGAAGTCCTCCTTGCTCTTGCCCTTCTTGCCCGCCTTCTCCGCCGTCATCTCCGCTGCCCTGTCTATGACGGTTTGCAACTTCATTTTGGACAGGGGCTTCCACACTTGCTTCGGTGCTTTGGAGGTCATGTCGGATGTGTGGTAATTAAAAAATTGTGGTGAGGTGAGGATGACACACGTCAGGCACTTTTGCGTGTCCCTCGGATATCCGTCCTCACCGGAGAGAGGAAAGATAGAGCAAGAAAGCGTCCCGCAAAACGCGGCTTTTTTATCATGAGCTTCGGTCAGCGCGTGCTTTTTCACGCCGACACCCCCAGGGACGTCATCGTCAGCCGCGACGCCGGCGGCGTGCAAAACACCGCCCGCCAGAAGGCGTCGTCCGTCAGAGCCCTTTCGAAGACGCTCCAAAATGTCGCGGTAGTCTCCGTCGGCGAAGACGAAGGCGTGGTACACAAGCACACACACGGCAGGCGGTGCATGTAGTCAGACCACAGCGCCGCTTTGCCGAAGAAATAGGACATGACGTGCGCGTTCTCCACCGTCCTACTCAAGCGCAGGCGGTGCACTCCTCCTTCTCCTTTCCTCGCCGCAGTATCCGTGGACGCGGCTCCGGTCTCGAAATGCCTGACCAACAGGGAGCACACCGACATGGCCCGGCGCCGCTCTCTCTCCCACAAGCGCGCCACTTCCTCGACGGGATGCCGTGGTCGGCGAATCCTTTTCCTTCCGGCGGCAGCGGCACCGGTGAGACAGTGCGAGGGCGCCACTCGGAACATGTGCCAAAAGCAGGCCAGCGTCTCGGTGAATGCCTCTCCGCCGTCGAGGGAACCGTTCGTGGAGGAGTAGTCCAGCTCCCTCATCACCGCCGCCTCCGCCGCCTCCTGCCTCGCGTCTCCTGTCAGCAGACCGGCGTCCAGACCGCAACCATGGATGACCTCGTGGATGAGCACCTTGTGGGCGTGCTGCGCCCGGTACACCAGGATGTTGGCCCAGGGCCGGGACCCTCCCCAAGTCTCGCCCGCCCCAGACAGCTCCGTCGCCCACGTGCAAAACCCGGCGTTTACATGATCCGAATCTACGGAGCAGCCAGGATGCGGCAGGCGACGGCCCTGTCTCCACAACACCACCACGACGGACAAGCAACAAGGGATGGCCTCCGCCGGACACAGAAAGCCCGTGACCTCCCTCGCTCGGTGAACGCAGTCCAGCGCGAACACCAACGTCCGCAGCAGCTCTCGCGGCTCCCCACGCATCAGCTGAGCGACGTCGCACACCACGCACAGCTTCGCCCGCACGCCACTGACGTCGTGTCGGAAGGAGTACTCCACCGTGTTGACGGGCCACTTCAAACGACGACGCGGTGCTCCTCTTCCCGTGAAAGCTCGACGGAACTCTTCGGCCACGTGTCCGGATTCGAAGGTCTGGCCGAACCCGTAGACTGCTTTCAGGGCGAGCAGCGCCTCGTCCGGACCCTTCCACACGCCGACTCGGACCGAGTCTGCGTCCTTCGATGCTGCGTCCGTTGCCATGCGCTCCATCGCCCATACGCCTGCTGCCGATCCCGCGTCGCTTATGGTGTTGTTGGACCGCGTCGATGTCATTTTCGCAAACCTTCGCCCTGTTTCATTTTATGTCGGAGGATGTTTTCCCTTTTCGCACTTTACACTGTGTGAACGCGCTCCATGACCTTCTCTGACAGCGGATTCTCTATGGCGACGGCAACAGTCACAATACGCATGTGTACTTTGATCCCATTCCACCAAAGGAACAGCCGCACTCAAGCGATCGTGAGACCGGAGAGGGGATCATCGGAAGCTCTTTCTCCGCAGCGCCGCTTTGCCGAAGAAATAGGACATGACGTGCGCGTTCTCCACCGTCCGACTCGAGCGCAGGCTCCTTTCCTCGCCGCTGTATCCGTGGACGCGGCTCCGGTCACATCTTCTTGTTCCCCCTGCGAAGAAAGTAATCGCGTTCACGAAGGACAAAACGATCACCACCCCGCTCATGCACCTGAAAACGCGAATGGTGTCACAGGAAAGTCACGGTCGTTTACGTGAGGAGTCACCTACGGAACGTTGTTTGCACTCCAAATCTGTCTGCCCCTCGTTCGCAGACTTCCAGCAGACGATACTCGACAAGGGCCTGGGTATTCTGGACCACAAGTTTTGGGAGTTGTTCGGAAGAAACAATGTAGCGTGTTCTGTGCACGTGGTTCAGCAAGATCCCCCGAGGAGGGGGAAGCGTGGAAAACCAGAACCATTCCTCCGATCGAGAGTACACACTTCATGTCGTCGTCCACGAGGTCGCGACGAAAAAGAAAACCGTGCCGTAACAGAAAAGGAAGAAGCACCATGCCGCGAGCCATGAGAGAAGGAGAGAGATCGTTCGCGGTCCCCAAGTCGTCTTTCGATCCCGAACAGGGACAGAAAGAGGGACGCATCATCCACACGGATCCGGGGATCGCGGCGAAGAAAGCGGCCCGCGTGTTGTTCCGACGCTTCCCGGACGCGGGAGACGTCGTGGACGTCAAACTCGTCGAAAAATCCAAGGATCGGGACACGGACGCCCCTCGGAACTGGTATTACCGCATCACGCGCGTGAAACTCGCGGAGCCGCGACAACTCCGGTTCGGCGGACCGGAAGCCGATGCAGCAGCAGCGGTGGACGCGCGATATTCCTACGTCGTCCGCAAGCTCAAGCACAGCCCTTTCTGATCGATCAGACCAGGGCGTCTTCCGCCGCGGACCCCAAGGAACCGCCGCTGCTGACCGCATCATCTTCTTCGTCGTCGTCGTCATCTTCATCGTCGTCGTCTTCTTCTTCCAAGTCGACGTCGTCGTCATCGTCTTCTTCGTCGTCGTCGTCTTCTTCACCTTCTCCTTTTGACCGCTGCGGAATCTGCTGCTGCTGCTGCTGCTGCGCCTTCGCCGTCGGAGGAAGAGGGTGGTCGTCCACGCCACCGATCTTTTTCTTACCCGTCGACGTCGCCGCCATGCTTCCCCCCTTCGATAAGGTGGTCTTCGGAAGACGCCGCACGGAAATTCTGCTTTCGCCCGTCTTGTCGTCGTCGTCCTCCTCCTCTTCATCGCCGCGACGAGACTTCGAGACCTGCTTCATCCTGGAAGAGGGCTTGGAAGAAACCGCCGCCCCTCTCTTCTTCTTTTGCTGCCATTTCACCCTGTCCCCGACGGCTTTCGAAGAAGAAGAAACGCCGTCCGCGTCTTCGTCCTCCGCGTCTTCGTCCTCCGCGTCTTCGTCCTCCGCATCCTCCGCGTCTTCTTCTTCTTCGTCCTCCACGTCTTCCTCGTCTTCCGCGTCCACGACGTAGTCCTCCTCTTGGCCGCCCTCCCGCCGCTCCTCCACGTCCACGGCGGCGCCCTCCTCCTCCTCCTCCCCCTTCGTCGAAGCCGTCGTCCCGAGAAGCTCCTCCTCCCCGCTCCCCTTGTCCAGCACCCGCGCCACCGCCTTGATCTTGCTGTCGTTGAGCTCGTACTTGGCGCCCATGACCTCCATCCGCACCGCGTCTCCCACACGGAGCTCGTTGACGTCCGCGACCGACGCGACGCTCGTGCTTTGCTTGGGGATGATGGCATCCACGACGACCGCGCCGTCCACGGTGCATCCCGCGAGAGCCGCGAAACGGTTCGTGTTCATGACCTTGCCCACGATGACGCAGCCCTTGGAGAGGTTGCAGACCGAGCACTTGAACTGCACGGTGAAGGTGACGTCCCCGTTCAGCATCCGCGTCTCCACGCGCCCGGCGGAGATGCGCAGCACCTTCAACGACCCCGTGCGCACGTAGCCGTTCGGCGTGCACCTGCCTTCGTTCCTGCGCCGGAGCTGGCGGGCGATGAAGTCTCCGTAGCCCGCGTTCAGTTGAGACGGCTGCAGCTTCACGCGATCCGTGAACACGCTGGTGCAGAACAGGTGGTCCATGATGCGGACGCGCGCGCGGCTGTTCCTCTTACAGCAGTCTTCATTTTTTATGCGGCGGCCGCCCTCGCGTTTTTTACCTCACGGAATGTCAAAAATCGACAGATGTTCAGAGGAGAGAAACTCAGGGGGTTCCTGACCAGCGTGGTGAGCGCAGGGATCGCCGGCGGGTTCAACGCGTTGGGGACGTACCTGGGCATGGACCCCACGCTGAGCTCCTTGCTGTTCGTGTACGTGCTGGGGAATTCCGTGGCGTACACGGGGGACATCATGTTCGCCAAGGAGCGTTTCTTGCCCAACACCAAGAGGAAGAAGAAGGAAGAAGAAGAGGACGCGCCCCACGAGGAAAAAAAGATCCCGTACGACGCGTATCTGGAGCGGTTCATGTGGCTCCTGCGCTCCTTCGCGGACAAGTACTTTTACCGTTTCATCGTGACCGTCGTGGTGGACACGCTGGTGGGCATCGCCCTCATCCGCGCCTCCATAGATTTCCTGGACGAACACGAGGTGCTGACGGACTTCAAGTGGCGCGACATGTTCGTCACCGGCCTGGTGTCCGTGATCACCTTCTTCCTGTACACCAACGTGTTGCGCTTCGACTGGGCGTACCGCTCCTACACCGACGTCACCACGGACATGGTGATCCTCATCGGCATGGTCGTCATCCTGATGGTGTTCGCGCAGACGTACAGGAGAGACAAAATTTCGAAAAAATCGACGGTGTCCACGGAGAGAGGGATATCCGATATCCTGAAATCATCGCAGCAGTGACGCGACGCCCTCCATGCAAGAACAACAAGAGCTCACGCGACTCCTGCCCCCTATCGAGGAGCTGACCGTTCTGGAGTGGGTCCTCTTCGCGACGGCGACATTTCTCGCGCTCGTCGTCGCGAACTTGGTCTCACGGAATGTACGGCAGCATCGCGAGCACAGAGAGCGCGTCGAACGACTGGTACGGGACGTGGAGACGCAATCTAAATTCCTCGAGATCATGAGGGAGGAGTATGCGTACTTCGTCCAGAACGCGTCGTGTGAGTGAGTGATGCACGCGCCGTCTTTTTTGTTCGGGAAGGATTACATGATGATGGCGTCGGGATCGCGGCGGTGCCCTTACGCCGTCCTCGGGGTCGACGCATCGGCTTCTCGGGATGACATCGCGAGATCCTACCGGCGCCAAGCCCTCCTCCTGCACCCCGACAAGAACAAAAGTGCGGAGGAGGCCGCCTTCCACGAGCTTCGTGAAGCGTTCGACGTGTTGTCGGACCCCGAAAAAAAAACGGAGTTCGACACGGAGATGATGCTGGAGCGCCTACGGTTCTGCCGTCCTTCTTCTTCTTCCCTTCCTCGAGACCGTGGGCGCGGCGGAGGGGACAGCGGGCGGCACCCTCCCGACGTCTCGGTGGATCTACGGACGGCCTGCGTCGGAGGTCCGGTGACCGTCGTGCTCGCGAAGCCCGTATCGATCGAGTGCCCCGAGTGTGCGGGGAAAGGCGTCCGCTCGCGGTCCACCGCGGCGCTGCTGAGCTTCAGCGAGCCGTGCGCCACGTGTGCCGGTAGAGGCTCGATCGTCGCGGAAGGAGAAGACGCCCTGTCTGAATTCGAGGTGTTTCTCCCTGTCGGGGTACGCGAAGGAACCGAGCTTGTCGCGACGTCGTCCGAGGGCGACCAGCTCGTCGTGCGTGTGCGCTACTCGAAGACGGGTCGCGACGACGACTTGGCGAACGCGGTGGTGGACGGAAAAAGCGGAGACGTGGAGGTCGTGAGGACCATAGGGGTGGCGGAGGCCCTGGGCGGAGGCTTCCGGCTGACCGACGTGGTGGACCTGTCGGGGCGTGTGCGCGACGCCATCGACGTCCCGCTCGGGAGCTACACTCCCCCGGACTCGCGCATCCGTATCGCGCGAGGAGGACTGCCCCCGGACGGCGACCTGGTGATCCGTGTCGCCGTGGCATGGCCTTCCGGCGAAGAAGCGGCATCGCGGCGGTTCAGGAAACGCATCCGCATCCACGCGACCATCCTCCGTCACATCCTGCACGGCGGCACGAAAAAAAATATATAACCGTAAATTATACCTCCCACCATCGTCGTCGTCGCCGAAGAGATGTCCTACAACAACAACAGCGGTCGTCGGGACACGCTCACCATAGTCCGCGGCAAGGTCCAGAGCGGCCTCAACGCCATCCGGACGTCCACCAAGTCCAACAACAACAACGCTCTGAACGCCGCGTGCTCCGTGAAGCTGGACGCGCTGACCCCCGGTACCAAAGCCATCGTCAAGAAGGTCGTGGCCTCCGTCCCCGACGCCGTGGACAAGTTGCAACTGTACACGAACGTGATATTCGCCGTGGCCTCCGAGATCCGCAGCGTGAAGGACGCCACCGCGTACGTCCAGCAGGCCACCGAGATCATGCAGCAGCCAGAGACGAAGGCCTCCATCAACCGTATGGTGCAGGACCTCAACGACATGCTGGCGGTCAGCGCGGACCAAGGGGCCTTCGAAGCGTTCGCCGAGTATCTGAGCTGCTTGATCCAGAAGGCGATGGTCACCGTCGAGAACACTCTGGAGGACAAGAGCCACATGAACCTCGTGCTGTCCCTGCTGGACCTGCTGTTCACCACCTACTCCGTCATCGTCGCCGACCCACGGATCTCCGAGATGATCAAGAGGATCGGCGATATCTTCAAAACCCACGGCACCAAGATCTCCAACGCGGTTCAAAGCGAGGTGCAACACGGCGTCAAGACCAACACGAACGTCGGCATGGTCGGCGGTATGTTCCGCCGATTCGCCGGTGGTCAGAAACAGAAGAGGGGGAACAACTCCTCACGACGCTCACCACAGTCGTCCGCTCGTAAGAACGAGCGCCGCGCTCAGAGCGCAGGCATGCCAGGCAGCCCGAGCAAACTACGCAACGTGACGAGGAAGCAGAGCAACCGCGGATCGCCCGCCAAAAACACCAACAAGCGCAAGAACAAGTAAAAGACGGGCATAAACACGGCCGTCTCAACCGAGACGGTCACACGATGATGCGTAGGATGTACACGACCGCCGTGCGGTCTCTCCTTTGTTTTTTCAGACTGCGCGAGTACCTCTGGTCACTCTGCGTAGGAGACGACACGTCTCGACCCGTCGCGCTCCGGAAGACGGTACTGGTCTTCTGTCGCGAAGGTGCGGACGACGTCGCCGCGAAGGCGACCAGCGAGACTTACCTGCCGTCCTACGTGCTGGGACCACGCCTGGGCGCGTGGATCAGCTCGTGCATAGACGGCATCCGCGCGAAGCGGCTTCAGCGGCGCATCGCCGTCCCCATCGGAGGAGGACGCCTGCCCCCCGCGGCGGTGGAGCTTCTGGAGTGCTCGTCTCACGGAAAGATCGTGGTGATCACGCGACTGCCATCGGAGCGTCGCGTCGATGCGTCGAACAAGCAGGAGTGGAACGCCGCCACCCACGAGAAGGTGGCCACCGTGTCCTCCGTGTGGAGCAACGGAGCGGTCGCGCCCAGGGGACTGCACCAATTCGTGGACCGCTACGTGGGCTTCCTCCCGATCCGTCCGGAGGAGGACGGAGAAGAAGAGAGAGGCATCGACCGCGACCTGGCTCTGGGCATCGCCTACGTCATGGGCTTCCTGGACAGGGACCCCCAGCTGGTGTTCTCTCTGATCGCTCAGCCGCACAGGGAAGACCGACTGGTGGTGGCACAGGTCCTGGGCTGCGTGTTCCGCGACGTCACCGTCGGAGCCCACCAACCGGTCTTGAGGTCGGTGTCGTGATTCATCCGGCGCCGGCTGCGGTGAAACGCACGGCGACGAGGAACACGACGGACGCCAGGAACTTGTACTCGAAGTTTTTCGTGGCCGTGCGCACCGCCGGAGACGGCGGGCGTCCGCCGTCGCCGCCACCACCTTCTTCTTCGCGGAACCCTTCCAGAGGAGGAGCCGCCGCAGAAGAAGAGAGCGTCGGCTTTACTTGACCGAGGGCGGAAAACACGATGGCGGAGCCGGACACCAACATCATCAAGGACATCCACACCCAAGTGTTTCGACGTACCGAAGACTCCGCGGCTTTCGTCAGAGCGTCGTCGGCGACCTTCTGACGACGTGCGTTCTGCGCGCGTTCCTGCTTTATCACCGCATCGGATTCCGATTCGGATTCGGATTCGGATTCGGATTCGGATTCGGATTCTGGATTTTCTTGGGGTCCATGAATCGTCTGGGTCTCCTCGGGTAAGCTCTTGGGAATGATCACCGGAGCGATTCCGTCCTCTTTCTCGTCGTCGGCGGGAATCTCCGCGGGGATCCGGACGGGAGCGGCGGGAATCTCCGCGGGGATCCGGACGGGAGCGCCGGGAGGATCGGGGCGAGGGGCGTCGTCTTTGAGCGCGAAGATGAGGAGTCTCGCCCAGGACGTCAAGAATGTGTATTCATGCGCTGTCGTCGTATCTTCCGCCCCCGGCTGTCCTATCACGAGTTTCTGGGGATCCGGAAGATTCCTGAGCAGTTCATAAAAGATATCCTCGAAAGTCCTTAAACCTCGACGTGATGCAGAATCATATCCGTATATGTCGTCGTTGTACAATTTGATGCTGTCTTTCAGTAGTCGGAGTGCTTCATCTCCGGTAGTTTTCTTTGTCTCACGAGAGGTCGACCGGGACGAGTAATCTGCCTTCGTGTGATGCAAGAAAGGGTGCCTGGGGTCGGACGGCGTCACCAGGTCGAACACATGCGATGCTCCTCCGGTTTGTAATGGTACGTCGTCATTTTCCTGGATAGGATGCGCCGCCAGCGTCATGATCTTCTCGAACACCCGCAGCAAAAGTGTCTTATCGATTCCTTCTTCCGTCTCGTACAATGTTGTTTGTTCTAAGCCACTAACCTGAATTTCTCTAGGAAAATATTCCCTCATGTGCATGCGAACGAACAAAGATGGGATAGAGGGATCGCTGTACCGACGATTTTTCACGATATCCGCGAGGGTAACCACCAAGTCGTATGTGGAGACTCTGGAGGGATACAGGCAACGTAATCCGCCGATGATAGCTTCTGCGTGCCGGCCCATCGTCTTGATGAGAGGCGGATAGCTTGCTGCTTCGGCTCCACCTTTCATCGGCTTCGGCTTCGGCTCCGGCTTCGACATGGACACGGCAGCGAAGTCGTCTCCGCCGGGACGCCGACGGATGCTTACGGTGGTTTTTCCGATCTTCCTTTTCCGTTTCGGAGGAGCTGCTTCGTCGTCCTCCGTCCGGGGTGTCGTCGTATGAGGGTGAGTGGAGCTGAACAGGAGGACGGCGGGGACGACGACGACCGAAGCGGACAGCAGGGGCGATATGGTGGCGAGCACCCGATCTTCGAAGCCCCGGTCCTCCGGAGTCTTCTCGGACGGATGCCTCCTCTCGATCAGGCGGTCCACGGCGTCCGCGTAGTGAGCGGCGCCCATGAGCCGGTACGTGACCGACGCCATGAGCCACACGACGTCCACGGAAATCGCGGTGCACAGCCCCACCGCCGCCACGAAGCCCAACCAGCCTCCCTGCCGAGCACACGATTGAGCCGCGCGAGCCAGAAGGAACATGACGATCACACCCGCGACGAGTTTCACGGCCCGGAAGCGCTGGCGGCGGCGAAGGCTTTCCGCGTCGTCGTCCCCGCTCATTGTTTTTTCCTTCGTCGTTGGTGTCCTGTGTTCATGTGTACTTCGAAAAAGAAGAGAATGCGAGGGACACAGCCGTCCCTCACACGCCGTCGTCCAGGGTCTGTCGCAGGCCCTTGACGAAGACGAACAGCAGCACGCCCAGGCTGATGAAGACGTGGAGGAGGTCGGGGACGTTCGGGATCATGAGGAGGAGGGCGTAGAGCACCGCCAGGGCCAGCAGCGTCCAGAACACCGCTTTGGCGGTCCTCACCCGCAAGCGCTTGGTCTCCAGGTTGTGGTACACGACGACCAGCTTGGATTTGTGCTGCTGCAGCTGGTCGTCGAGGTGGCGCAGAGTCTCGGAGGTGGCCTTGGTCTTCTTGGACAGGCTGTTGACGTTCTCGTGCATCGCGTCCTTGTTGTCCATGACGGGAGACACGTATCGGGTGTCCAGGGCGTCGCTGAGGGAGAAAGAGATGCGCTCGAGAACGCTCAGCAGCTTGATGTCCGCCTCGGAGAACGGGTAACGGATGATGACCACGCCCTTGCCTCCGTCGCCTCCGTTACCGGAAGAAGTGGAGCCGTCGCTGGACTCCGAACCGCCACCGCCGCCGCCGCCGCCCGTGAACTTGCCGCCGGACATGCCGTCCTCTCCGATCAACCCTCCTCTGCCTCCGCTGCGTGTCCCGCCGGCCCCGCCGCCGTCGTCGCTGGAGCTCGGACTCTGCCCTCCCCCTCCGCCGCCTCCGTAGGAAGCGTCCTTTCCGCTGATGACGGACCTCCGGGAGCCCCCGCCCGAGCCGCTGGGATCGCCTCCTCCTCCTGCGCTTATGACCCCGCCTCCTCCTCCGCCGTACGCGTCGGCGTCTCCGGATCCGCCGGCGTTGCCGCTGCTGCCCCCCGAGTCACCGCCGCTGCCGTCGCTGGCACCTCCGGTCCCTCCGGCGGCCGTGACGGTGTCAGAGCCGTGTTCCACTTTGGTTTGGCTTCCGTCGGAGCCGGAGCCGCTGCCCCCCTCTCCGACCTCGACGCTGAAGGTGTCGCCGGCCGTCAACGTCTGTTTAGGCTTCATCACGACCTCGCCGCCTCCGCCGCCTCCGCCGCCGACTTTGGAGGACCCGGCCCCGCCCGACCCCCCGCCGCCCACCAGCAACAACTCGACGTCTCCCCCTTTTTTCACGTCGAAAGTGGCCTTGGCCTTCACGATGTGGACGCGCACGCCGTTGAGGGCGCGCGTGATGACGTTGCTGGACGACGACGACTGTGGCTCCATGACCGCGGGGGAGCTCGAGCCCTCTTGGTCGACGCGGCCTTCCAGGCCTTCGTCTTCCAGGATGAACTTGCGCAGCAGGCCCAGGGTCTCTTGCATGATGCGGTGGATGCCCAGGATGGCGTTGCGCTGCGTGGTCAGGCCGGAGTTCCACACCACGCCGGACGATGACGACGCGCCCCTCACCGGCTCGAAGGACTTGAGGTACTTGAGCACCAGCCACGGCTTCAGGAGGTGCGAGATGACGCGCTTGATGTCTTCTTTTCCTCCGATGTTCCTGGACAGGACGTCGGTTCCGAAGGCGTGCGCCATGACGATGGCGTCGCAATCTTTCATGAAGCGGTCCAAGCGCGGGGGCTCGTTCTTGAAACCCACGGCGGGGGTGGGGATGCTGTTCTTGAGATCCTTGATGATCTGTTCCCAATGATCGTCCCAGAACCTCCTCAGCAGGTCGTCCCCCTTCAGTTCGCCGCCCCACTCGTTCCATTCGTCGGATTTCGGCTGCAGAGACTTCCCCGCCGCCGAGTCGAACAGTTCGTCCAGCTGCTTACCGAACACCTCCGTGCACATGTTCTGCACGGCGTCCACGATGATTTGCGTGTTCCCGCTGCCCCTCCGGATGATCTTCCCGTCGCTGTCGTTCTCGTAGGTGCTCTCGAAGGACCTGGCCATCTCGTACACGCTGCTCGAATCCATCTTTTCGACGCGGGCGAGCGTCGGCTCTTGGGGGAAGGCGCTCTGCACGCGTTCGTACACGGTGTCGGTGCTGCCGGTCCCGGCGTCCAGCTCGGCTCGCGTCACGGGACTGAACATCATCAACTGGGACATGTAAGACAGCAGGGCGGGGTTCTCCGCCCCGTTCACGAACTTGTCCACGTCGTCGATGTAGCTCTGTGCCGTGCTCTTCGATGCTTGTGACATCGTCGCCGTTCCGCCGTGGGTGGTGGGTACTACCAAAGACACATAAAAAAAGCATCCATTTCATTTTCTCGAGAAGAGAGAAACGAGGAGAAGGATCGCGTAGGATGTCGCCGACTTCGTCCCTCACCGCCGCGCCGCTTCACCACACCTTCCGCACCGCCTTCAGCCTGGCGGCCTTCGCGCTCCTCACGACCGTGTTGGTGGTGAGCCGCCCTCGCGCGTTCTTCAGGGAGCACGACGGCCGCCCCAGGCCTTTCGGCTTCGGCCGCGGAGAGACGCTGTTCCCGTTGGGCCTGGCCCTGGGGACGCTGGCCCTGCTGTCGGCCTTTTTCTTCGCCGTCGCGGAGATGTCGTTCTCGTGCTCGCACGCCCCCCCTCCGCCGCATTCCTTCCTCGTGATGCCCTGAAGGAGGGACGTGCGTGCGTCTCGACGGCCGAGCTTTTTTCCTGTCACGTCCGTCGCACGCGTGTTCGGGATAACGAGAAAATATGTGGAGAACCCACATACACCGTGCAGACACGCATGCCGGAAAAGAAACGCGACGAGCAGGAAGAACAACCGAACGACGGTGCGAGCCTCCTCCCCGTGAAAAAAATCCAACGCGGCGTGGGCCACTCGGATCATACCGGCAGCAGCGGCGGCGGCCACCACAAGAGGATCGCTTCGGTCCGTCGCAGCACCTCGGAGCCGTCTTCGTCCTCGGGATTCAACGCGGGGGGAGGAGGAGGCGGCGGTTGCTCTTCTTCTTCCGCCGTCGCTTCTTCTTCTTCCGCCTCCGCCGGGAACGGCGGGTGTCGCACGCTGGACGTGGAGCACAACGAGCTCATGCGGCGTTTCGAGCGACTGCGCGTGGACATGGCCAACCTGGAGGCGTCGTCGATCGCGATGCGCGACGAGCTCCGGGACGCGCTGTCCGACGCCAAGCGTCCGCACCTCACGGACGCGGACTGGGACCGCGTGGTGTTCCTGCGCGACCAGATAGGCAACGACGAGCAGCGTCTGCACACCCTGCGGACGGAGAACGACGAAGTCCGCTACCTGGTGACGACGGGTGACATCCTGTTCAAGTACTACAACCTGTTGGAGAACGTGGACCACGTGGACGTCACGGAGGAAGAAGAAGAGAGAGAGAGAAAAACGACGGAGACGGCCGAAGCGGTGGCCTCCGCCGCCGCGACGGGAGAAGGAGAACAAGAAGTCGCAGCGGCGGAGGCCAAGAAGGCGGCCACCGAAGAAGCGGAGGCCGCGGCGATCCTACGGCACTTCAGGTCCGTGCGCCATCGAAACAAGAACCCCTCGATGCGCGTACGGGGAGGGCGCCACCATCGCGGGTACGGAGGATGTCCGGCGGACGGCGGCGAGGATCGCGCGACGTTGCTGGAGACGTTCATGGAACACGTGGACCGCAACTACATCCGGCCCAGCAGCGCCGCGGCGTCGTCCTCCGCGGGAGGAGACCGGGCGGGGGGCAGGTGCGGCCACTGCGGCAGCGACCGCCGCGTGATCCTCATGCACGACGGCTGCGTGTTCTGTTCCGACTGCTTCACGCAGGAGGTCATCCTGGTGGACCACGAGAAGCCGTCGTACAAGGACCCGCCCAAGGAGATCATCTCGTACGCCTACAAGCGCATCAACCACTTCAAGGAGTGGCTGAACCAGATCCAGGGCAAGGAGACCACGGACGTCCCGGACAGCGTGTACGACAGCATCATGCTGGAGATCCGCAAGGAGAAGATCCCCAACCTGGCCAACCTGAAGATCGCCAAGGTCAAGGCCATCCTGAAGAAGCTCAAGATCAACCGCTGCTACGACCACGTCCCGCACATCATCTACCGCCTCAACGGCATCCCCGTGCCCCACATGTCGCCGGAGCTGGAGGAGCGGCTGTGCCACATGTTCTACCAGATCCAGGTGCCCTTCATGCGCCACGCCCCGCCCAAGCGCAAGAACTTCCTGTCCTACTCCTACGTGCTGCACAAGTTCATGCAGCTGCTGGAGCAGGACCAGTACCTGCCGTCTTTCCCGCTGCTGAAGTCGCGCATAAAGCTGCACAACCAGGACATCACCTGGAAGAAGATCTGCGACGACCTGAACTGGGAGTTCTACAAGAGCATCTGAGCCGCCGCCCCGTGCGATGCAGCAGCGGGAGAAGCAGAAGACGCGCGTGTTGGCGATCTGCGGCAAGCGGCGCGCCGGGAAAAACACCGCGGCGACGGCGATCCGTCGGGCCCTCGAGGAACGGGCGGAAGAGCTCGCATTCGCGGACCCCATCAAACGCTGCGTGGGCGATTTGTTCGGCTTCTCGGAGCGGCAGCTGGACGGGGACCTCAAGGAGGCGCCCGACGCGCGTTGGGACGGCGTGACGCCCCGTCGCGTCCTGCAGTTCTTCGGGACCGAGATGATGCAGTTCAAACTGCAGGAGCTGCTGCCCGGCGTGGGTCGTCATTTTTGGACGCGGTGTCTGATCGAGAGGATCCGCGCCCTGCCTCCCGGAACCCTGGCCATCGTGACCGACCTGCGCTTCCGTCACGAATGGGAGGCGCTTCGCGCCGCCTTCGGCGACGGAGCGGTGTGCGTGAAGGTGGTGCGCGTCGTGGATGAGGCGGAGGCGGGGGACTCCACGACTACTTCCATGCATCCGTCCGAGACCGACATGGACGGCGTGGTGGCGGACGCCGTGGCGTACAACGACGCACGCGACCTCGAGGGGTTCCGAAGTCTCGTGGTGGACGTCGTGGCCCCCCTGCTTTCCTCCGGATAAGCGGGATACGAGAAGACGGGTATAAAAAGAGAATGGTGCTGACGCCGCTTCCGCTCCCTCCCTCGACGCCGGCGACGACGACCGGAGGAGGAGAGAACGACAGGAAGAAGAGAGGACAGCCGCACGATCGTCACGTTCGCGGTCCCCGTGTGCACAATGCCGTCTCCGCGGTGGGCCCGGAATTCCTGTATCAAGGGGGACTGAACGAAGCCTTCCGGCTGCTCAAGTCTCACTACATCCACATAGGGTTCCTGGACTTCTGCGACTGCTCCCGGTTCATGAAGACGCTGTGCGAGGCGGCCGTGACCTCCGCGGACAATATTCTCGTCGAGCGTCCGCGGCAACGGCAGCGACAGGACGGAGGCACGACGGCGACGTGACAGGCGCAATAATATGTGGGTGAAAACAAAAAGAGATGAAAAAGAAGGTCGCACTGGTCGTGAACGCCGGCACCTACTGCGACGGGACCCTGGCCGAAGGGGTTCTGGAGGCCCTGCACCGGCCCTTCGACGTCGTGTACCTCACCGACGCCGACGTGCCCCCCCGGAACAGGAAGTGGGTGAAGAAGGTCCACACGTACCGGACGCCGTCGTTCGTGCTGTTGGATCCGGAGCTGGGCGTGGCTGACCCATCGCAGAGCCCGGTCCGGTGGGCGCTCGCCAACCCCGTGCGCGCGCGCCAGGTGTACGACTGGGTACAGATGCTGGGGTCGACCATAGCCGAGCTGGAGGACGCCTACCGCCCGGCGTGCGTCCTGGTCCACTTCAGTCTCACCGCATCGCTCATGTGGATCGAGCGCAACGACGCCTCCGCGGGCCGACTGGCCTCCGTCCCACATTTCCTCCTGTACTTGTACCCCGGCGTTCCCAACAGCACCATCCCGTGGCTGTTCGACAGCCGCCTGAAGCAGCGTGACTTCGAGTTATACAACGAGAGCAAGACCAGGGAAGACGTGGAGCGTTCGTGGAACGCGACGCTGAGTCGGTTCTCGATGAACAGCGGCCTGGTGACGGACGACGACGACAACGTCCGTCGGACCACCAGCGCCCTGCGTGACCTCCACCACGTCCTGTGCTGGGATTCCAGCATCACGCGACCGTTGAAGACGCTCATCCCCGGAATGACCGCGAGTTACGTGGGTTCCTTTACCGTTCCTCTTGCCCGGCGTCCTTTTCCCGCTGCGGAAGACAAGGCGCTGCCATCCGGCGTGCGATCTTTCCTGAAAGCCGCGAGAGCGGGCGACGGCGGCGATCGGAAGCTGGCGTTCATCTCTTTCGGGAGCTTCGGACACCGCAAGCGCCTCCGCAAGACCGCCACCATCCTGGCGGAGGATCTCCTCCGCAGGGGCTTCGCCGTCATCTTCCACGACACCGCGTCTCCTGAAGATCGCGTCAAAGCCGTAGTGGTCCCGGCGTCCGAGGACGCCAACTTTTACGTGCACTCGGGTTTCGTGGCGTACGACGTCATCATCCCCCACGCGGCTTTGGTGTGTTTCACGGGATCCATGTGCCTGCAGCTCATCTGCCTGCAGAACGCGGTGCCCATGGTGTTCGTGCCGCTGCTGACGGAGCAGTTCTTCTGGGCCAAGAACTACGAACACTTCACCGGCGTGCCGTACGTGGACAGCAAGAGCGTGTCGTGTGTCGGAAAGACGGTCAGAGCGGTCGTGTCCCAGGGAAAGCAGAAACGCATCGCAGAGTACCTGAGACGCGTCAAAAAGAGCCTGCACGCCACAAAAGCGCGGGACAACCTGAGGTCTCTGGTAACCGGCGTGGTGGATCAGAAGGAACGCCAGGTGAAAGACAGCGCTCTGGTGGCGGCGGTGGGGGGAGGAGGGAGAAAGAAGTCGTGGAAAACGGAGGCAGTTTAGCCTCGCCGACGATGCACGATCAGTAAACGGAGCCTCGGAACGGCGTCGTCGTCGCTCTCGAAGTCCACGGCTGATCCAAAAAAATCATTCACGTCTCGAACTTCACGAAGCCGCGATCGGTGTCGCGCTCCTTCACGACCTGGTTCTGGCGGTCCGCGCACTCCTTCGACATGATCTGGTAGAACACCGTCTTTTTTCCGCCGATGTTGCGTTCGCGCGACATGAGCTTGTATCCGTGGTCGCGGACGAAATGCTTGAGGAGAGACACCGCTTGCGTCTCCGTGCAGACGTTGGGGTCCGCCAGCCGGCCCACGGTGTCCAGTTTGCGGAGGTCGTCCTTGCAGAAGCGGCGGCTGTCGTCGAATCCCAGCAGTCCGAAGGAATGAAGCAGCAGCGGAGGCGTCCTACTACTCGTGTGCGTCATATCTGCGTCTGGATACGCGGCCCGGGCTGACATACCCGCAGAAAATTATGTCATGGCGGCGGCAGTATGTTTTTTTTCGGGCTTCGGCGGACGAACGCAGGCACGCACCCCCTGCTCCGCTCGCGGTGGAAACCGAACTGTCGTCGTCCGTTCCCTCCCGAAACCAGGAGGAATAAAAAAGGTGTGACGTGATTGTACTCGCGACAAAAATGGAAAAGTCCGGCCTTCCGCTGCTGCGCCTCGTGCTCGTCCTCGGCTGGTCGGCCGTGTTCTTCGTCGCGACGGCTGTGGTCGTTTCCACGACGAAGGAGCGACGACCCCCTCCACGCGAGGGCTTCTTCGCGGCGGAGTTGCGTCAGGACCGTCCTTTCCGCGTGTTCCAGGCCAAACCCAAGCGCGGCATCCGGCTGATCGTTCCGTCCGCCGAAAAACCGCATCCCGCCTCGTTGAGGGTCTTGGAACGGTACGGCGACGCGGGCGTGTCGGTGGCCAAGGACCTGTCTCCCGTCGCAGACGTCGCGGAACGTCAGACGACCGTGGACGCCTTCCTGTCGGGGAAGACGAGAGACGATCTGGTGGTCACGGACACCGCGTCCCTGTTCCGGGCGCATGCGTCCGACTACCGGGTGCTGTCCTACCTGCGCGACAGCGAGAAGCGGTTCTGCGTGTTCGGGGGCGTGAACGAGGAGGAAGGCGAAAACGAAGACGCCTTCGCCGACCTGACCCTCCGAAAACTCCTGCTCGACGCGAGGAAACGACGGAAGAAGGAGGAACGCCCGCGGTTCCTGTGCGTCTCGGACCTGGACGTCTGGATGCTGAAAACCGTCGCGGCCATGGCGGCGGGCGTGGTCGACCTGGAGGCCGTGGCGGACGTGAGACGGGTCCGCCTGAAAGACCTGGGGTCCACGGCGGCGAAAGGAGGCGGAGGAAAGGGCGTCGTGGCCTGTCTGCTGACCGAACGCCACCGCGTGGCGGTCTGGAACCACTGGAAGGAACGCGACGCCGTGTGGTACGACTACTGGGACGACGCGGACGCCGATCGCCTGCGCGTGGCGGTGCCTTTTTACAAGCCCGTCGCGGTGGACGTGCGCCACGCCTTCCTGCCCTCCTTGAAAGGCCAGAGGAACGTCTACACCACGCTGGCGGTGGACGCGGTGCTGGTGGGCCGCGCGTCCCTGGGGTCGCATCCCCTGCTGCCCCTGGTGGCCGAAGTCCTGATCCGGGACGACGTGGATCGGGAGTTGGACGTCGTGTCCGCCAACAACTACCTGATGCAACACTTTGCGTTTTATCGCGCCACGCACGCCGTGTGCGCCGCCAAGAACGCCGAGATCTACAAGAAAAGAGCCAGCGCGATCGACGGTGGCGCCCTGGCGCAGATCGGGAGACCGAAGTTCCAGGTCCTCGAACAGTTCGAAGAGGAAGAAGCGGGCGGCGACGCCGGCACCGCGGCGGCCACGGAGATATCCATGCGCGGTCGCAGAGTGCGTGCCTACTGGGAGACGCTGCACGACACGGACCGCAAGGTGGCGCGCGTCACGATGCACGTCCACGAGGAGCCCGCTCTTCGGGTGCACCAAGAGCGGTTCATGAGCCTCCGCGGAGTTCCCGTGAGGTACGGGGACCGCGTGACCCTCGACGGGGAAGAGAGAGGAGGGACGTACTTCGTGGAGGCCGTCGACGCCGGCCGCGGCAGGCTGACGCTATCGGACAAGTGGCGGTTCTCGTTCGATCCTTCGCGAGGCGACCGCGGACAATTGGAGGACGAGGGCGGCGACGAGATGCGCGTGGTCCTGACCGCTTCGGGGGACGGACGCGAGGTGCTGCGACCGCGCGGAGGACACGACGCGGCCGTCCGCCCCGGAGACCCGGTGTACGTGTCCGGGTTCGGGAGACGAGGGACGGGGCTGACCGGGAGGGTGAAGGAGGTGAGGAGGGATTCGACCACGGTGGTGCTGGAAATCGCCGAAGATGATGACGACGACGGAGGGGAAGACGAGCGCATGGGAGGCGGAGGCCACCACATCTGCGTGGAGGACATGCGCATGAAGTCGCGGCCGCAGTGCGAGGCGGCCGGAAACACGTGGGACCGGCCGTGTCGCGCGGACGAAGAGTGCCCGTACTTCCAGACCAACAAACACTACCGGAACTACCGCGGGGGCTGCGTGGACGGCTACTGCGAGATGCCGGTGGGCGTGGAGGTGCGGGGCTTCCGCGTTCCCGTCCCTTCCCCGGCGCCCGCCTGTCACGGCTGCGAGGAGGAGCCGTGGGACTTCTCGTGCTGCGCGAAGCAGGAGGACCCGGATTTCGCCTTCGTGAACGATTTCAACCGGAGGAAACGCGACGCTTTCGCGATGATGCGGACGAAGGCGAATAAATAAATCCTTCGTACGATCAAGAAAGAAAGAGAGAAAAAAGAAGAGATGATGTCGAGGTCGTCGCTCCCGCCTTTCACGGCGAAGCCGCGTCGTCTTCTTCTTCCGCCCGTCGGCGCCGTTTCCTCCGCATCCTCCTTCTCCGCCGCGACGCATCGTCGTCGTGTCTCACGCCCCCCCGCGCCGGTCCCGACCGACTCGGACATCTGCTTCAGCTTCTTGGACCCCAGGCGCGTCAGCACCGTCCACGGCGTGGCGCTGGTGAGAGAGGATCGAACGAAGGACCCTTCGGACCCTTCGGACCGCGGCGGCGGCCTCGTCAAGTCCGGAGGATTCCTGTTCACCAGTCGCTTCTTGTCGGCGGAGTTCAGCGGTCTGCTGCCGGACGACGCGACGTGGAACCGAGAGAAGGAGGCGGAGCGCCTGGACTCCATCAGTCGCGCGGAAAAGTCCAAGCGCACGAATCGCAAGTGGGGGCCTTCTCTCCTGCCCGGGCCCATGCGACGAGCCCCGGAGGAGACCGTCGCGGAAAAAAGCGAGAGGAGAGGCCGCACGGTCATCCTCGCGTTCGAGTGTCCCGAGCAGGCCACGGCGCAAGCGCGATGGTTGGAAAAAGAACCGGTCCTTTCTCCGCTACAGGATACCCCGCCGTCCTCGTCGTCCGACGCCGAAGAAGGATGTATGGTGTTGACGCCGTTGGAAATGCCCGTCCAGGACGCGGTGTACGTCTCGGGCCTCATGAAGCTGCCGTTGATGGTCGTGAGGTCCGCGCGCTGCGGCCTGGAATCCTCCGACACGTTCGGACGAGGAAAAAAAGAGAAGGTCATCGTGGAAGCGGCGTTGCTCCGTCATTATTCGTCGTATTACTCGTTCCCGCATGCTCGATGACGAACCGTCCGTCCGTGGTCGTTCGGTGAGCGAAGTCCCGCGAAGCCGGGTCGAACGAAAAAAGCCGGGAGGCTTCCCAGAAAGGGAAGTGTGGCGTGGCTTGGCTCACAGACCGTGGTCGAACCTGCAGGACACGTTGCGGCAGCCGGCACCGAAGCGACACGGCGGCCATGTTCCCGCTCCGTTCTTCTGCCGAGGACCGTGGTCGAACCTGCAGGACACGTTGCGGCAGCCGGCACCGAAGCGACACGGCCGCCGTGGAGCACGAGCTTCCGCCTCTTCCTCCATGACCGCCCGGAGCTCGGCTTCTTCCATGTCGGCTCGGATCTCGGCTTCCTCGATCTCCGCTTGGATCTCGGCCTCTTCCGCCAGCGCCCGACGCGCTTCCGCATCCAACCACATCAGGTACAGCACGTGAAACGCGCGGTAGCAGACGTCCAGGTGGAACAGCTCGCGGGCGAACAAAGACCACATGTGCGATGCTCCCAGCCATACGGCACGGTCGTCGACGGCGGCGGCGTCGGCCGCGGGAGTGAACGCCGGTGCTGTGGGGTTGAGCGTCATGATGATTATCGTGACGACACGATATTTCACGGAGGGATTCCATTTTCTTATCGATTGGTAGACGTCGAGGACACGGAAGCCGCGTTTTCTTCACGAGGGCACGCGCTTCTCTCTCTGTCGGTCTTTACCGCGTGATGCTTGCTTTTCTCCGGTCCCGTGAGGTCGGCGGCGGCTTTTTCCTTCTTCTTCTTCTCCGCGGCCTTTCGATGTCGTCCCTCCGCTTCTCGTTCCTTGTCCGAGAACGCCACGGCCAACAGGAAAGCGTCCGCGAGGTCGTCCTTTTTGGGGCTGCAGGCGAAACGCTGGCGCATGTCGTCCGCGCAGTCCACGCTGTCCAGCAGGGCCCTCGCGAGCTCCACGGACCGCTTCTTGCGCTCCGCATACGACAGCCCCTTCCACTCCGCCCCCAGCTTCGACGAGGCGGACACGGCGCGCACGGACCCCACCGCGGGCGTGCGAGACAGCATCTGCATGGTCTGGAAGTAAGTCGCGAGCGCCACCTGCAGCGTCTTCATGGTGGGGTTCTTGATGCACGGCTGGTTCTCGATGATCACGTGATCGACGAAGCGGTCGTCCGTCAAGAACCGACACTCGTGGTGCAGAGCGTGCAGCAGAGATTTCACGAGGCCTTCGACGTCCCGCATGGCCTGCTTGGGGGTGATGCCTCCGCGGCCCTCCGTGAGGTCCACGACGCCCCAGCGCTCCAGCGTCGTCTCCGTTTTCGCGTCGTCGTCTGCGTCCGCCGGCGAAGGCGACGCCCGAAGGAGGGCGAAGGACAGGTTGCGGACGCCCACGTCGAAGGACAGCACGCGCATCTCTGCTTCTCTTCTTCGTGTGCTTCGTTCGTTTTATGCGCGCTCCTCGAACAAGAAAATCGACGCTCCTCTCCGGAGCGGTGCCGAGCACAGAAGGAAAAACGAAGATGCTGCTGGCCGTCATGTACGTCGTGCATCAGCTGGTGCAGGAGCGGCGAGAGACGGCGACGTCCGCGTCCTGCCTCTTTGCGATCGCGGTCGTCCTCGCCCCCGTCCTGATCTCCTTGCCCATGGTCTTCGGCAGGTACACCGTCAGCAACGACAACAGGACCGCTTCCAGGGTGATGAAGAAGATCGAAGCGCTCGACGGAGCGCGGCAAAACACCGAGAGACGCTGCCTGGTCCTCTCGAGCGACCTGTCCAACGGGCAGCGCACCCCCACCCTCGTGGTCCGGCTGTTCCCCTTCGTGCTCGCGTGGGCGGAGCAGAGCGGAGGAGGCGGCTCCGGTCAGACGGCCTTGGCGGTGACCATGTTCTGCGCTCACCGTACCAAGGACCTGCTGACGGACGAGGACCCCACCGGCGGCGGAGAAAAGGACGACGAGGCCGGGCGCAAGAAGGACGGTTACGTGGTGGGCACGCTGTGCAAGAACCCCGAGAAGTCGTACACGTGGTACAACCTGGCGAACACGACGCTCTGGCGGTCGACGTTCGACACGACGCCGGACTCGGACCAGATGCGGATCGTCGCCGACGTCCTCAAGACTTTCGGGGAGACCAAGAAGTGCACGGCCTTCGTGGAAGGCCCTCCCGGGACGGGGAAGTCCACGATCGTCGACATCCTGTGCATGAAGCTCGTGGACATGGGCCACAAGACCGTCGTGCGGTGTCCCATCGACCCGTCCCTCGCGGGTCACAGCTTCACCCAAGCGCTCTCGCAGATCTCGGACAACCCGGACACCGTCGTCGTCTTCTGCATCGACGAAGTGGACGTGGTCTTGAACAAGATCCGGAACAACCGCGCCGAGTGCAATCCCAACACCGCGACGCTGGCGACCGACAAGAAGGGCTGGAACGCCTTCCTGGACGACCTCGCCAAGCTGTCCAACACCATCACCGTGATGACTTCCAACACCTCCAAAGCCGTGCTGGACAGAGAGGAACTCCGCACGCACCCGTTGACGCGGGTCTTCCGCTGGATTCGGAGGATGCCCGACGAAGTCGCGTCGAACCTGAGGCCGGGACGAGTGGGATTGACGGCCGTCTGCGGCGCCAAGCGAGTCTCCGCGTCGTCGTGATGCGATCGGATCACTCTTTTTCTTCTTCTCGTTCTTCCGCGGTTTCTTGCGTTTCTCGGCCGTCGCGGACCTCCTGCTCCGCCTCCTCGGCCTCCTCCGCCTCCTGCACCCTCACGCTCTCCGCGACGTCGTACGGCGCCTCCTCCTGCGTGGGATCCAGCACGAGGCGCGTACGGATCGCGGCGGTGCGCAGCTCCTGCTGGAACAGCTTGAAGGCGTACGGCATGCTCACGGGCCGCACCCGCGGAGCCGCCCACGCCTCCCCGCCGGACAGAGCGGTGTGCGCGGGGCCGTCGGCGTGGAGGCCGCGGTCGCCGTCCACCAGGACGCGGTAGGCGTCGGAGCGCTCCATGAAGGACTCCTTGAGGAAGTGGGAGGCGCCGTGGCTGATGAGGGCGTTCTGCTCCATCTCGCCCACGCGCAGCCCGCCCTCCTTGCCGCGCCCCTGATTGGGCTGGCGCGTCAGCGCCGTCTTGGGGCCGTAGGACCGGTGGTTGATCTTGTCGGTCACCATGTGCTTGAGGCGCATGTAGTAGGTGGGGCCCACGAACACCGGCGTGGCCTGCTGCTCCCCCGTGCGGCCGTTGACCAGGATCTCGTCGCCCCAGCGCTGCATGCCGTGGCGGCCCTCCAGGATCGCGGCGGCCGTTCCGGCGACGTCCTCGGGGTCGAAGGGGTCGCACACGAAGCGTTCGCCCGCCGCGGCGCCCGCCTTGCCCAGCAGGCACTCCAGCAGGTGGCCGACGGTCATGCGGCTGGGGATGGCGTGGGGGTTGATGATCATGTCCGGGCAGGTGCCCGTGGCCGAGGAGAACGGCATGTCCTCCGGGGCCGCCACCAGTCCCACGACGCCCTTCTGGCCGTGGCGGGAAGCGAACTTGTCGCCCGACTCCGGGACGCGCAGCTGCGTCATGCGGACCTTGGCCTTGCGCGTGTAGGGGCTGAGGAACACGCGGTCCACCAGGCCCTCGTGGCCGCGGTGGACGCGCAGGCTGGCGTCCTCGTGCACCGTGCGGCGCTGGAGGCGTTTGATGCCGATGGCGTCCTCGTGCTGCTCCGTGACCTCCGTGATCTTCACGCGTCCCACCACGACGTCGCCCTCCGCGAGGTACGTCCCCGGCAGCGGCATCCCCCGGTCGTCTAGGTGGGCGTACGCCTTCTTCCTCTGCTCTCCGTCTTCTGTCTCCGCGAAGACGACTTCGGGGTCGGTCCGGGGGTCGCGGAACACCACGCGCACGTCGCCCCCCACGCTGGCCTCCTCCTCGTACTGCTCGGTGTGGAAGTAGGTGGTGTTGAACATGCCGCGGTCCAAGGAGGCCCGGTTCATGATGACCGCGTCCTCCTGGTTGTAGCCCGTGAAACACGCGATGGCCACCACGGCGTTCTCGCCGAACGCGTGGCTGCCGTTCCACAGCCTCTCCGAAGTGGTGGTGGTCACCACGGGGCGCTGCGCGTAGTTCAGCACCGCGGCCATGGTGTCCATGCGGTTCTGGACGGTGGTCAGCGGCAGGCCCACCGCGCGTTTCGACTGCTGCATGGAGAACACGTTGCGCGGGGCCTGGTTGTGGGGCACGAACGGGATGCAGGACGCGCAGATCCCCAGGAAGGTGGAGGGGTGCAGCTCGCAGTGCGTGTAGCGCTGGCAGGGCAGCATGGCCAGGTCGTGGGGCGTCATGGCCACCAGGCGCGCGTTGGTCTCCTCCACGTCCACCAGCTCCGCGACGCCCGCCGTGGCCCCCAGGCGCCGCGTCGCGGCATCCACGTCATCCGGACCCTTGGCGGCCAAGCGGGAGAAAGCGGAGGCCGAGGGATGCAGCACGGACGTCGCGAAGCCCGTGGCGCGAGGAAGCACGGAGGCGCGCTCCTCTTCCGTCAACGCCGACCCCAGCAGTGCCTCTTCCCAAGAAGACGACGCCGACAGGCGCAGCCGCGCCGGGATGCGGGTCTGGCCGGGCACCTCCGGAGGGGCGGCGGACTCCGTGATGAGGAGGGGACGCGTGAGACGGCCGGCGTCCGTGAACAGGTGGATCTCCCGGCGCAGCGCCTCCCACTTGACGGACGTCTGCGGGTGGATCAGGCCGTTGCGGCGCAGCGCGAGCAGGTACCTCTCCGTCCGCGCGGGCTGCCACGTCCTGCCCACCAGGTTGTTGTTGACCAGGACGTCCACGGTGTCCACGTCCGACGTGTCCGCGAAGCCTTCCTTCAGAGCCGTCACGGAGGCGCCGGGGAACAGAGGGTCCGCGGGCCGCACCAGCCCCGTCTCCTCCACCAGATGGCGCACGAGGGGGGTCGGGTCCACGTGGTCCTGCGTCACGTGACACAGTCCCGCGAGGTGCTTCACGATGCCCACGTTGATGCCCTCCGGCGTCTCCACGGGGCAGATGACGCCCCAGTGGCTGGGGTACAGCAGGTGCGGCGGCCGCAGCTTCATGGATTGCTCCCCGCCCCCCGATCCGCTCTTGAGCTCGCCGTTCACGCGGCGGACGTGGGACACGTACAGCATGTACGACAGCCGCTCCAGGTCCTGCACCACGCCTTTCTGCAGGTGGGCTTCCTTCTGGCCGACGGGCGCGGTGTCGTCCACGTTCCAGGCGCCGCGGAAGGCGTCCACCATGCCCCTCTGCAGGTGGTGGGCGTCGAAGATGGTGTGCAGGTTGGAGGCGTTCACCAGGTTCAGGAGGTCGTCGGGCGTGACCTCCCCGCCCCCGCTCCGCCTCCAGGGCCCGAAGTAGTACTCCCGATCCAGCAGGCGCAGCGCCATCTTCATGAACACACGGTACTTGTCGCGGAAAAGTTGGGACAACATGACGCCCGACACGTGCACCCGCTTGTTCTCGTAGCTGTCGCGGTCCGGAAGAGGGTCCGCGCCCGTCACCGCCCGCAGCAGCTTGCCCACCACGTTGCCCAGGAAGGTGGCCTTGGCCTCGTTGCTGTCTCCCGCGTTGGGCAGCACGTCTTCGGCCAGCACGTACTTGAGCTTCGCCTCCGTCTTGAAGTCGGTGCGGCGCAGCAGCACGTCCGCGGCGGTCATCTGGTCGAACACCCCCGCGTCCGCCGCCTCGATCGCGCAATTCCGCAGGATGCCCAGAGGAGACTCGGCGGACGGGGTGGTGGTACGGCTCGCGGACGACAGAGGGTCCGCCCCCAGCACCAGCGCCATGATGTCGCGATCGCTCTCCACGCCCAGCACCCGGAACAGCACGAACAGCGGGATCTTGCCTTTCACGCCGGGCACCTCCACGTGCACGCGCATCCGCTTCTGGCTGCGGTCGTTCTCGTACACGTGCAAGTGCAGGGTCTTGGGGAAAGGGTTGATGGTGCTCATGGACTGCACGGTCCCCTGGAACGCCAGGCCCGGCAGCTTGCCGGGCGTCACGAACAGGCGGTTGTACACGCCGTGCTCCTGCGCCACGATGACCTTCTCGCGCCCCCCGATGATGAAGTAGCCGCCCTGGTCGAAGGGGCACTCTCCCATCTCCCGTAGCGTGGGCAGGTCGCGACCGCTCAGCACGCAGGCGTCGCTCTGCAGCATGATGGGCAGAGCGCCGATGCGGTGCCGCGGAAACAGCTTGGTCACCTCGCGACCGTCGTCCATGGTGAACCGCAGCAGGATGTCCGCGAACAAGTTGCTCTCGTAGTTGGTGCCGTGCAGCCGGGCGTCGTTGGGGTACATGGGAGCCTTGACGCTGGACGTGGGCGCGGAGGCGTCCGCAGAAGGAGAAGAAGGCGGGGCGACCGGCAGCGTGGGTTTGTCGAGGTAGATGCCCGTCGCGTTCTCGTCGCCGCCCACGAAGATCTGCACCTTGAAGCCGCCTCCTCCGCCGAAAGCCTTGCGCATCACGAACCTGGGGCTGATGGCCGCCACGACGGAGTGCAGCTCGTGACGGACGAAGGTGTTGAAGGAGTGCAGCTGGTGCTGCGTGACGGGGTGCGTGACGTGTGCGTTGTAGGCGTCGATCAGGGATGCGGCCGCGGCCGCGGCGAACGGCTCTTCTTTCTTTTCTTCTTCTTCTTTTCCTTCGTCCCGTACCGTCGTATCCGCCTTCTTTGCGACGGGCGGCGTCTTTTTCCTGGGAGGCATCCGCTGTATTCTTTACAGCTTATCGACAAAAAAAAGGGACCCGATCGACCGCCGTCACGCCACGCCGCCGCCTCCGCCCGTGCGGTCCTGCGACCGATCCCACAGCTTCGCCACCAGCTGCAGGGGCGTCATGTGCGAGACCGAAGGCCGTCGGGGCGGTGTCGCGGTCGTCAACCGCATGAGGTCCTCCTCGCACCGCCGCAGCTGAGGGAGCTGGAGGGGGAGCGACGGTGTCAGACGGTCCTCTTCGTTCGGAGGGGCGGCACCACCTTTTCCGTCTCGGAGAGCGACGAAGATCAGCAGGATCGCGACGCACGAAACCGCCAGGACCAGGCAGGCCGCGATCAGGCAGCGGACCCGGAGAGCCAACTTGTGTTTCTCGACGACGATGTCGTTCACGCGTCTCGCGAACGCCGTCTCGATCGCGGCGAGTTTCATGTTTATCGGACAGGACTCGTTATCCGGAAGGTCGTTCATGAGACCGAAGAGCTCTTCGTAGTCCTTTTCACACAGGCGTTCGTCCAAGATGTTGAACGTCTGCAGCGGCGTGGGAATCATCGATGTGATACGACAGGGTCTGTCGGCTCGCGACGGACTGCCCCCGCCCGTTTCGATTTTTTTCGATCAATACGAGGGGCAGTGGAACGCGACCTGATCGTCGTCGTTCAGGGACACCTCGGCGATGTCCCTGAAATCCCTGGAGCCGCTCTCGTGATCCATGACCTGCAGGACGGCCGCTGTTCGGCTGTGGACTTCGGGACGCCCGCCGAGGTGGCGACCGTTCTGACCCAGTAAGTCAGAGTGTTTTCATTGTTTCACGAACGTGTCCCACTGGGAGCTGCTGCTGCGATGACGTCGGGACACGTCCTTCTTGAACCAGCACTGACCGTTGCCTGCGTCCAGCATGTTCTGCTGTCTGCTGAAGCCCACACACTGGGGGTCCTCGTCGCATATGCCCTTGCAATCTTGCAGGGTGCCCACCTTCGGGTTTCCGGGAAGGTCCTGTCCCTCGTGAGTCCAGATCACCCATGGTTCTTTGCTGTACTCCCTCGATATCGTCTTTGGCTCCGATCTCGATTCCGAGGGGGCGGCAGGTTCAGTCTTCTTACTCGAGTTCTCTATCGCTGCTTTGACTCCCTGCAAAATCTTGGCGTTCAACTCCTTGAAGCGATCCTTCCTCTTATCCGCCTCCTCTTCGACCAACGACTCGAAGCGGTCCTCCATATCCTCCGGAGACACGTAGGTGGACGTCATCTCGCGAATGTCACGGATGTCCTCGGCACCCAGACACTCCCCGTCCACACACACGCGTGCGTTCCCGCCTTCCACGTGCACCCCGCCGTCCTTGGCCAGGCGCAACCGGTGGCCTGCGTTGTTGGTCAAGTAGACGTCCCCGTTGTGCGTCTTGACCAGACGGGCGAGATCTCCTCCGTCCTTGTGCGTCTTTAGGTCGTACGAGACCTCCCCGTCGAACTCCTCCAGGCTGACGTGGGTGTTGCCGTTCTCGTAAAATGTCCGGAAGCGTCCGCCGTCGTGATTCGCTCGTTTTCCTCCCGGGTTGCGCACGTCCAGGTCGCCGTCGGCGGTCAGGTCGCCCTTCGCGTGCACGTCGCCCTCCGTGGTCTGGAGGGAATTCACCATGATCTTCGGGGGCAGGCCGACGCCCGTGAGGTCCAGGCCGCAGATAGGAACCGCACGTTTCAGGGTACCCTTCAGGTTCGAGCAGGTCAGCGCCGTGCCTTCGGCGTTAAGACCGCCGTTTTCCGTAAAGTCTTCTCTCCCCCTTCTTCTTTCCCCCCGATCCTTTTCTCCGAGGATGGAAGCACATATCCATGCGGTGACGCCCGCAGTCAGGATCAAAGACAACGCGACCCGAATTATCAGATCCATGCCTTTTTTTCTGTCTTCAATACGAGCCGAAAAGAAATGGCCCGTCGTCTTCTTCTCTCCTTTTTCTCTGGAGATATTACTGCCGGCCGCGATGAATCTCACGACCACTTTGCTCTTCCTCTCGGTGGTCGTGGTCGCGATCACGATGTCCGCGGTCGTCTTCGGAGGAAGGCATAGCGAGTTGATGGGGCGAGAAGGATTTTTCGCGGGAGGAGGCGGAAGTGGTATGAAGCACGTGCCTTCCTTGTCCAGGACCGGAGTATTGCTCGCTTCGGGAGACGTGAATTCCGCCAGAAACCTTACCGCGGAAGGGAACATCGACGTACGAAACCCCGGTGGAAAGGACGTCGGGCACCGCGAAGGACGCTTTCATACCTCTTACGAGAACGGCAACACCCACGCAAGCGTCGATGGGTACGACGGGGAGGTGTCGTACGACATGAAGACGCACGGAAGAGAAGGAGAAGACATCGCACGCTTGGTGAAAACTCCCGAAGGGGGTGTATCTCTCGTGAACGCCGCAGGCCACGGGATGCGCCTGGATGCCGCCGGAGGGATGATGATGATGAAGCGCGACGGAGGTAACGGAGGCCAGGGACTGTGTATCGGAGGAAAGTGTCTAGGTGCCGACCACATCCGTGACATCAAACGGATCTCGAAATCTTACGTTCGTCCTTCCGCCCAAGAAGCGGCCATGCGACGACTCCTGCGCTCCGAGGCAGAAGCCAGGAAGGCGCAGGCGGCGGAGGTGCGGGGAGAACTGGAAGACGCCGTCACGAACACTGCGGAGTACGCGATCTTCCTGGAACCGGGAAAGGACTCCGAGCACGCCTTCTACAGGGACGGCAAGGTGTACGTGTTGGCGATGGGAGGCGGAGCCAGCGGACAGAGTCGCGAGAATTACATGGGCGGCGGTGCGGGTTACATAATATCTTTCCAGACTCCCGTGAAACGCGGGGACGTCATGAGGATGCGGGTGGGTCGCGGAGGAAAACAAATTCCGTACGGTTTTGGCGGGAAAAGCCACGCGGCCGGAGAGGACACGGAAGTCCGCATCGGTTCACTCACGGCCAACGCCAAGGTCGCAAAAGGAGCGAGTGGGCCGGACGGATCGTCCGGTGGCGGGAAGTCCGCCGAAGGCAACCGCACCGCTTACGACGGAGGCGAAAAAGGAAGCGACGGAGGGCGAATGTTCGCGGGATCTTCTTACGACCCCAAGGATTCCGGGAAAGGCATGGGTAACGACGCTTTCGAATCAGCCCTGGCGCCTCTCTCGAGCTTCAACCCTTACGGAATCCGCGTCGGTAGTAAAGGGATCGCCGAAACGGTCGGCTACTACAGGTGCGGTGGAGGTGGAGGGGGGATTGCGGTCGATGGTTTCGCCTACGAGAGTGCGCAAAAACATCCCAGTCGAGGTGACGCGGGAGCGGCGAAGCCCGGGGAAGGTCTTGGAGCCGCGGGGGCTGGTGCAGGCTTTGCGGGAAGTCAGAGGCGCGGTGGAGGTCGAGGAGCCCAGGGCTTCGTGTACTTCCAATACACGGATGTCGGAGGCTGATGAGTATACGAGCGTAATTCACACTACTCGTAGAGCAGGAAAGCGATCCCGAGTACACGACTTCTAGGGTTGATCCAAGTGAGTGAAGCGTTTCGGAGTCCAGACGCACGAGAGTTCGTTTCAACGGGCGGATAAAGGCGTCGCGACGAGGTGTGTTCCATTTTATCTTTCTTCACTGTAGCGGATGCATGCCGGAGGAGGAGTGCCCGGCGCGTCCACGGCCTCGATCGACGGCGCCGCGGAAACCGGAGATTTGTACGGTGTCATATGGCTTCACGCCCAACCGAGCGAGGGTTGCACGATGATGGCGATGGACGGGGCGGCGAGGAACGGCCACCTTCACGTCGTCGAGTGGCTTCACGCCCACCGGAGCGAGGGTTGCACGACAAAGGCGATGGACGGGGCGGCGAGGAACGGTAACCTGCACGTCGTCGAGTGGCTGCATGCCCACCGGAGTGAGGGCTGCACGAGTTACGCAATGGACGGCGCGGCGAGGAACGGCCACCTGCACGTCGTCCAGTGGTTGAACACCCACCGGAGAGAGGGCTGTTCTCGTGATGCGATGGACGGGGCGGCGAGGAACGGCCACCTTCACGTCGTCGAGTGGCTTCACGCCCACCGGAGCGAGGGCTGCACGAAAGACGCGATGGACGGGGCAGCAGGGAACGGCCACCTGCACGTGGTCCAGTGGTTGAACACCCACCGGGGAGAGGGCTGTTCTCATAATGCGATGGACGGGGCGGCGAGGAACGGCCACCTGCTTGTCGTCGAGTGGCTGCATGCCCACCGGAGCGAGGGCTGCACGAGCCCCTCCTTCCGACGATGCGCAGACGGCGTGGTGGTGGACGACGTTGTTATGGAGTACCTGAAGTCGGAGTCGGACGGCACCGGAAGTGGTAAGCAAGCTCCGTCCTTGGCGCGAAAGCTGATGAACCGTGGTTCGAAGCGACGGCAACAGCGAGAAGAAGACGAAAGAGGCAGGTTGGCCGAACAATATGCTTCTTACCGAAAGTATTCGGATAACGGTTGGAATTACTTCAAAGCACGAGATCGACGGACGCGACGCTTGCCTCGCTGTAAGACTTCTTCGAGATTGCATTCCGCATGCCGAGATCCGTCGCCGCCCGCCGCACGATCTCTCTTCGCAAGTTCCGGCGACACATCTTCTTCGAAGCCGGTCGCGGTGTGCCATTCTCCGACTTTTGAAGAAGCGGAAGAAACGAGACGATGCACGGCTCCCTCGTCCTTCCGGGTGAGCAGAGGGAACCACGCGACCAGTTCCAGGTCCGTCGCATCCGTGCGGCCTCTCAGCTCGCGGGGGACGACGCAGCTGTTGAAGCCGCGGAAGGCCACGCGCTCCCACGCGTCTCCGCCGGCGTGGTGCCCCACCTTGACGTATTCCGCGTGCTTGCTGCGGAAGGCGTACACCCCCATTTACTTACAGCGGGAGGGAATCTTTTTCCAGCGCGACGACCGTGACTCTGTCACCGACGCCTCGCTCCGCCAGCAGTTCCCGGGCACGCGAGAGGAACGCGGGGTGCACGAACACCTCCATCGGTATCTCTCTCTTGGTGCGCAGGAACCACACGGTCGCGAGGGCCAAGGAACGCAAGCGGCCTTCGGGGCCTCGAAAAGAAGAGGGACGCGGTCGTTTACACGTGGGGTACCGGATGTGCCACTCGAGAGACAGCGCTTCGCGCTTGGTGAAATCATATTCTTCCTCCTGCGTCTTCGCCGCCCGCACGACCGCGAGATACTCCCAAGGTCGATCGCCGGAGGCCACGGCTCGTGTGGTGCTCCGCGCTCCGCCTTTGATCTCGCCGTTGTGCTGCCGGAGGCGCCTGGTCAGGTCGTTGGTGTAACCGTTGTACGTCTTGCCGCCTCCTCCGCCTCCGTCTCCGCCGTTCCACAAGACGTAGCAAAAGTTCCCACGCGACCGCGGTGGAGTGATCGGGGTGTGTTCCGACATATTCCTGTTCTGTCTTCTTTTTTATTTTAGAAGCGAAGGTGATGAAATTCAGGAGACGCCCGTCGATTCCTGCGGCTTTGCACTCCTCGAACATACGCGAGACGTACGGGATCTCCGCGTTTTTCTTCCGCATATATTCGGCCACGCCGGCACTCCGTTCGCAAGCAGCGGAGGCGCAGGATGAACGGTTCTCGTCTTCAAACTCCTCAAACTCCCGTCTGCAGACGTGCCTTGATCGCCGCCATGGTCTCCTCTTTTGCCACAACTGGATCGAAGGTGATAATATATAAGGTGATAATGAAGGTGACGTACACTGCTGGCGTTGGACGACCCGCCGGCCTTGTCGGAAGTTGTTACGCTCATCCTCGAGGAAGGCAAACGCCGCCGGGCGCTGCCTTCGACGGTGGAGATCTTCGTCGCTCACTTGGCATATTGATTTTCACCCACTCTTCGAGTGCCGCGTACTGTGCCTGGATTTCTCGGCGCATGCTGCGTCCGATATATTTTCCGCGAAACGGTTTTGTGAGATCGCCGAGGCTGTCGTATGATGGAAGATGCGTGAACGTCGCGTTTTGTTTTTGTTCGTCGATGAAAGAGGCGACCACGGCGCAGAAGTCCCGCATGCCTGCGTCGTAATGCGGGGAGTGGCCGCTGCCCCGGATGACCTCGAACCGCAGCATGTGTTCAGGAAAAATCTCGGCCAGCGCAGCACCTTGGTGACTCGGGCTGATCACATCATGTTCGCCGTACACCATGCACACCGGAAGCCTGTGCATGACCTCGATGAGCTCGGGAAGCGCTGGGGAGTTACATCGTGAGCCTGCGAGGTTCGTGTCGATGAATTCCCCGATGTAGCGGTGATCGGTCACGCGAGGGTCACAAAGGAGCTCGAAGTAATACTGTACGAAGACGGCTCCACGTCTGTCTCCGCGGAAGACTCGGTCGATCAGGCGTTTTGCGATGCGTCGGACGGTGACGGGGAACCAAGCCGTCGCAAAACGACAGAGCGACTGCGGGAGCCGGGCGTGGAAAAACAGGGCGCCGTAATTCCCTAATTCCCCAAACAAAGGGTAAAGTCCTCCGGGCGCCTCCATGATCAGTTTCTGTACGAGGTGTGGGTACTTCGACGCGAATTGCAGGGCCACGAAAGCCCCGAAGGAGTGGCCGAGCATGACGACACGACGCCCACCGAGGACCTCTACCACGTAAGCTTCGATGACGCGCCCGTACTCATCCAGCGCCTCCTCCTTCGTCAAAGTATGTCGAAACGCTCCTCTGTTGCTACTTCCGCTGCGTCCGAAACCGGGAAGGTCGATGGCGTGCACCTCGGTCGGACTCGACGCGGCGATTATCTTCATAGCCGCCGAGTATAAGGCGGCGCTGGCGGACGTGCCATGTATGTACAGCAGCACGTTCTCGTGACGTCCACCACTCATCGAAAGAGCCTGGATTTTGTATTCGTGATCACCGCGGTTTAGTGAGTGGATTGTTTTGTGGACGACGATGGTTTTCGGGTCATCTTCGTTGACCAGCTTGAGGTACGCGTCCTCCAAGACGTTCAAGATATCCGAGACATCCGCGTCGGCAATCATCGATTCGGCGTGTTTTCGTTTCTTCCTCGATATTTTTCGGAGACGTGAGAGCGAAGTGCAATCTCTTCGTACATCATCTCGGGGAGCATCGGTAAAAAATGAGTTTTTGGAGGGAATGAGATCTGCTTCGCTCTCAAATGAGAGCCAAGAGAATGACACGTAGACACGAACACATATTACGAAGATCCTCCCAGGGAGCGTCGGGAAAAAACGAAACAAAAGTAGCCGTGCAGGATAAGCGGCCCACGAAGGTTCATGTGATCATTGTCTTCTTCGCCCGCTTCCGTCGTCTTCGTCCGCCGTGGCCGAAGAAGAGGAGAAGAAAGAGGTCAGAGCCTGGACGCGGACATCGCCGTCGAGTACGTGGACGGTTTTACGGAGGAATATCTTTTCCTTTTCTTCTTCTTCTTCGTCGCCGCCGCCGTTCACGAGCTCGAGATACGCGTCCTCCGAAGCGTCCAAGTGATCTCCAGAAATTTCCTGGGCGACGGCGCTGCTCATCTCGATGGATGCGAGACTCCGTCGATGACGTCGGTCGCTTCACGTACGTATCTATGTAATTCCGTGGTTTTCGTCACTCGTTTCCGCACGAACACGCACCACGACGTACGTGTACATGGCGATTGATTCCGCTGTTCCTGGGAAAAATAAATAAGGTCGAAGCACTCTCATGTCATCGGCGGCGGCTCCGTGCACGCCAGGCAGCGCTCGATGCCGGGCGTGCTGAACGTGTTGATAATGGTCTGGAGCTCGAAGTAACAGTTCAGATCGAAGCGCACTCCCTCCGTCTCCCGCACCTCCTCGTTCATCAGGATGTGCATGTGCGCGAGGTTGATCGTGCGCGGCCGAATGTGCTTCGATACGCGAAGCCTCTCCGGAGGATCATTCCACACTGCGTACACACGCTTCAGTTCACGGACGAGACTCGAGTCGTACAGTTCCACGTACCCCGCGAGGTTCTTCACGGGGTACGTTGCCGTGTGAAACGCAGCGGCCCCCAGCACCTCGACCTCCTGCAACAACGTCTTGCACTGCGTGGACTGCCACTCCCTCACGCTCTGTTCGATAGAGTGACCGCGACGTACCATGTTCCGGAACAAGGTATCCATCTGCGCCGCCGATCCGCATTTGGCGATCCCGAAGCGCCTGTGCATGTACAGCGTGAGCATGGACCGGAGGGCGTCTTGCCAATCCGGTCCGTGACTCGAAACGCTCGACGTGGAGGTGCGTTCTAAACACACGTGACCATAGAGAATCCGCTGTCAGAGAATAAAATGATTCCATGGGAGGGTGTGTATCATTTTGTATTTGACACGGTGTAAGTTCGATCCGATGTCTGTTTTTTGTATATATGCGCATCCCTGCACTGTAAACGACAAACGAGGGAAAACTTGACAGAACATGAAAAAGGAGAGGAGATAATGTCGGTATGGAAGTGTTTCCTTCCTGCT
>Ga0102930_1000042_pt1 | contig 36695 bp, 33 predicted proteins | sample SalPon1_B_H2O_MG_FD_84514 | JGI IMG/M metagenome (GOLD analysis project Ga0102930, IMG submission 84514) | Salt pond water microbial communities from South San Francisco under conditions of wetland restoration - Salt Pond MetaG R1_B_H2O_MG | ecosystem: Environmental > Aquatic > Non-marine Saline... | reverse complement strand
GAGCTGGCTCGCGTGAACGTCCACGGAAGTCATGGGTACTCGCGTCCAATCGTGGTCTTCGTTTTCCACCACCTTCGTCTTTACGACTTTTTCTCCGGGGCAACGGTGGTTGGGACACGTCGCGAAGAACATCTCGTCCTGTACGCAGTTCAGCGAGTCGAACCCTCGGCGGGATGGTAACGTATCTCCCGGCAGTGAACTGTGCGGTACGCTTTGTACGACGAGGTCCACGCCGCAGTCCGGGCACACGAGAGCGCGGTCGTCATCGTCGTTCTTTGGCGCGTCCTTCGTAATGTCGACCACGTTCTTTGGAGCGTCGAAGACGTCCTCTCGTCCTCGTTTTCCGCTCGTCGGGTGAACTCGACAGATCGTACGTATACAAAAGAGGCCTTCGAGGACGCAACCCATTCGACATCCACCCGATGTACACGGAAAAAGACCCCGTGCGTGCCTTATGTAAGCCACCTTTTTCACGACGACGGAGGGACTCGAAAAAAAGAGGTGATGGTGCTCTGGCGCCCGTTCCGCGCCTTGGCGTGCGCCACCAGCTCCCCGAACAGCCTCGTTTCCAAGCGGTCGCGAGGTTCGTCCGGAAACAGCGGCTGGAACACGTCCAGCAGCACCCCCTTGACCTGGTGCTCGTAGTAAAACAGGTGGTCCACACGCAGCGTGGCGCCCCCGTCCTCCCGCACGTCTTCCGGGTCGTACGCCTTCTCGCAACATGCGGAGGCCGCGGTGCTCGAAGTCGCGCGCGCCCGCTTGGCAGGAGACTCTTCGCGGACCGCGACGTACACGAAGGGCACCAGGTCCCCGCTACGGTACCCTTCGGCGCCGTTGCTGCGACGCTCCTTACGCAGAGCGACGTGGATGACGGGGGACGAGGTGCATCTGTAGGCCACTTCGCGCTCCGCGCCGCACGATGTACAGCGCAGCGCGTAGATGGCGGTCTTGCCCGCGGGGGAGCGACACGTCCCGCGCCCTCCGCAACGCAGACAGTTCTTGTCCACGTCCGCCAGGATGCGCGCGGAGCCGTGTTTGATGGACTTGGTGATCACCAGGTCCTCCAGCGGCACCTCTTCCTCCGGTGACGCGGGCATGACGAGACGCCGCACGTGCTCCTGCGCCAGCCGCACCGCGGCCTCCGCGTCCGCCATCCTCAGCATGACGTACACCACCTCCGTGCACGCCGCTTTGGCGAAGGCGCACATGTCGCGCCGCACGAACTGCACGCCCTTGCAGTCCAGGGTACCACTCTCTCTTTCTCTCTCTCCTCGGGGCGTCGTCGTCGCCGCGTCGCTCCGCCGCACCAGACCCATGTAGCGTTTCTTGGAGAACAGCACGTACGAGAGGTAGCACTTCTCGAAGCACAGCTTGACGGGCCGTGAGAACAGGGCGGTGGCCTTCTCCGCCGCCTCCATCCCGCGACGCGTGCACTCTTCCGCGGACGACGCTGCTCCCGCGAAGTCCACCATGAGGGAGTCGGTGTCGCCGTACAGCACGCGCCCTCCGCAGGCTTCCTCGATGAACGCCTTGGTCTTCAGGAGCATGCCGCGTCCCACGGCGGTCACGGTGGCCGCGACTTCTCTGCACGGCAACAGCCCCGCCGCGCCTCCCACGCCGCAGAACCCGTAGACGGAATTCATGGACACCTTGTACGCCAGTTGGCGGGCGTCCAGCACCGCGGCGACGTGCGGGTCCGCGGTGGTCTTCAAGAGCGCTCGCGTCTCCATGCGCTTTTTCTGGAGGTCGCGGAGCAGGTCAGGGAGGACGCCGGACATTCGCGCGGGAGTCGCCACGCGCTGGCCTTCCACGTCCGCCCATCCTTCTTCTTCTCTCGCGGCAGCAGAAGAGGGACACAGGGTGGAGTGACACAGGTTGTGTGCCATCATGATGCTGGGGTACAAGCTCTGGAAATCCAGACACACCACCGGCGTCCAGTAGGCGCCCACGCGCGGCTCCAGCACCATGGCGCCCTGCAGCTTCTCGGCGGCTTCTTCTTCTTCTTCTTCTTCTTCTGCTCGCTGTTGCGGACGTGATCGCGGATACTGTTGCCGCTGCTGAAAGGCCGCCGCCCCCGGAGGGGAGGGGCACAGCATCTTCGCGGGCGACGTCCGCGCCAGGATGAGACTCAGGACCTTGGTCTGTTCTCCCTGCTGCAGGATGGTGTCCGGGGCCACGCGACACACGTTGGCCATCTCGGTGACCCCCGTGAGAGCTCCCACGCGTTCCAGCAGGAGAGCCACGAGCTCCGCGTCCCGCACGCAGTACTCCACGATGGGCCACTTCTGTTCCGCCGTGCCTTCGCGCCACAGCTCGAACATCTCGCGGATGCCCAGGCCGGTCTTGGACTCCTGCGCCCCCAGGAACGTCCGCGACACCTCGCCCAGCTTGTAGCTCTCCAGACCGGCGTGGAAGCGGCGTAGGAAGTAGTACAGGTCCAGCTGCAGGATCCCCGGCGTGACCAGCATGGAGGCGTCGTTGCTCATGGCTCCCCCGCACTTGATACGGCGCTGCACGAGGTCGGGGGCGGATGCGAAAGCCGTCGCGGAGCGTCCCAGACATCCGAAGAAGTCCGCGAGCACCGGGTTCATGACGCCGCCGTTCATGAGCACGCGCTTGTGCACGTACCGCATGTCGAAGCCCCAGATGTTGTAACCTACGAGGACGTCCGGGGCTTCGCGGGCCATCGTCGAAGCCCAGGCGGCCAGCAGATGCGCCTCGTCCGGCGCGCAGATAACTTCCACGTCTTCCTCCTCCTTCGGCGGGCGCCGCACCTCTCCGAGGACCACCGCGACCGCTCGGGACGGACGAGAAGAAGAGGTGAAGGTCGTGCAGATGGTGATGATGACGTCGTCCTTGACCGCGGCGTCGGGAAACTCGCCCTTGGCGGAGTAGCATTCGATGTCGAAGCTGGCCACCTTCACTCCGGTCCTCTTCGCCGTGCACGCGGACGCGGGAGCGGACACGAACTTGGACGGGTCCGTGACCCAGCGTTCCACGGGGCAACGCGTGATGCGGCACTCGGCGCGGTCCTCGCGCTCCCTGTCGGCCGCATCGAAGCGCACGTGTAGCGTCCCGCCGCAGGGTTCCTCCGCCTTCACCGCGTGCAGCGCCCGCGTCAGGGGGTCCACGTTGGCCTCGAACTGCCGCAGGTCCGGGCGGCGGTGCGTGGCCCAAGAGCGCGCCTTGCGCGCCGCGCGCAGACTGGCGAACTCCAGACGACAGAAGCCGGAAGGAGGCGTCGCGCAGGCGCCCACGAAGTTGGTGCGCCTCACGAGGTCGAAGCCCCGGAACTCACGGACCATCACGCGGCCCAGGTACGCCTTCATCTGCGCCAGCAGCGCGTCCAGGAACTCCCGCGTGGCTGCCAAGCCGACCTCCAGGAAAAAAAAAGGGTGGAAAGGGGCGTGGACGCAGCAGCACGCCGCATCCTCGGACACGCGTCTGCCGTAGGCGTGCACCACGAACTCGTGAGGCAGGGCGTCTTCGTCTTCTTCGTCTTCTACGCTTTCCGCGACGACGAGGTCCCCCGCCTCCCAGTGCACCGCCTTGAACGCGAGGTGGTGCGCGTCTTCGTCCGACGCCATGTGTTATTATATTTTATACTACAGCGATTTCCGGGTTTATGTGGGATGATTCTGGCCGCGAAACGGTCTGTCCGTCGGAAACTCCGGGTGGAAGAGAAGCATGACCGCGAGACAAAATAATAAATTATTGTTTCGTTTTTCCCGCGTGACGGGGAGTCCACGTGAAAGGACAAGCGGACACAATGTCCACCACAATTTCATGCCGCATACGGTTTATAATTTCCCGGATCGGTGCACTGTCGCGACACTGAGCTACAGCGAAGGTGCGTGAGCGTGCCTGGATTCATGTCTCTCTCTCACTCTTATGCTCCTTACGTGACGAACCACGTTCGCTCCCTCTCCTGGCAGGCATGGCACCGCAAAGAAAGAGGCCAGAGCAGGAGGTGGAGGAACACGATGAAGGAGAGGAGGAGGAGGAGGGTGAAGGTGAGGAGGAGGAGGAGGGTGAAGGTGAGTAGGAGGGTGAGTGGGGGGAAGAGGAGGAGGAGGGTGAGGAGGGAGAAGGTGAGGAGGAGGGAGAGGGTGGTGGAGGGCTCATGCAGAAGTTCGAAGAAGCTTCTCGAGCTCCTCCTCCTCCTACACAAGTGCCACAGCCACCGGCCCCACCAGGACAGCGTGCAGCTCCGCCGGCCCCACCAGGACAACGTGCAGCTCCGCCAGCCCCACCAGGACAGCGTGCAGCTCCACCGGCCCCACCAGGACAGCGTGCAGCTCCACCGGCCCCACCAGGACAGCATGCAGCTCCACAAGGACCACCAGGACAGCGTGCAGCTCCACCGGCCCCACCGGCGCCACAGGTCACGCCGCCCGGCCTCCCTACGACAGAAGCTACACACAAAAAAGGTGAGCGTGCGTTTCTCTGGCGGTCGCTTTCGCCGGAACACGGTTCGTGAATGCTGCCGCGCTGTGCACACAGGGTCCGTGATGTGCGTGGACTTCGGCACCATGAACACCATCGTGACCTACGCGGAGAACACGTCACCCGACACTCTCATCGAGACCTCCCAGTGCACGGCTTCGGAAGACGCCAGGTCCTGCGCCACGAATTCCGTGGTGTACGTGAACGAGATCACGGAGGGCGTCGTCGAGTTCTCCATGGATCGAGGTGCGCCGGTGGGAGATGATGCTCCAGGTGCCTCCGACTCGACCCGAGGTGCGACTTCGTTCCTCCTCCTTTCCTCGCATGTGCGTGCATGCAGGGAACGATTTCTCCATCGGACTGTACGCGCTGAAGCTGCTGGCCTTCCGCAAGAGCATCGAGGACGTGGAGTCCTACGCCATCCAAGTCAACCACCAGAACAACCCGGTGGGCGCTTGGCACCTGGAGCAAAACGACTCCGAAGACGGCCTGAAGATCATCGTCAGGTTCCGAGACGCGTTCCACCAAGTGTCCCCCGAGGTGGCTCTGCGCGCCCTCTTGAAAGACGTCATACACGTGAGTTCCTCGGAAAGTGCAGGCAGGCCACCCCCGCGTGCACGGTACACATTCGAAACACGCCACACACACACACGCAGGGCAACGGCCCCGCCGTAGGCGACCTCGACAGCCTGGACCACCTGGTCTTCACCGTCCCCAACGTCCAACCCACCAGCATGTCCCAGATGTACCGCGACGTCGGCCAGATGACGTGTCCCAACGCCACCATCCACTTCCTCAGAGAGCCTCAAGCGGCGTTCCTCCACGAGTACTACTTGGTGCGTGCGTGAGCGTGGAGTGGTGTGGTGTGAGCGGTCATCCACGGCTTCGCTTCAGACGCGCTCTCGTCTCGTCTCTCCACAGGGAAAGTACGATAACTTCAAGGGCAACGTGCTGGTCTTCGACATGGGTGACGGCACGGTGGACGTCGCGGTCATGCGAGTGGAGACACGGGGCGCGGAGGACGGCGACGACGACAAGAGGAAGAGGTCGGCCACTACGCCCGCCTCGCGCAAGAAGCAGAAGACCGAGGAGAAGCGACCGGCACCAGCGGCAGCGTCACCGAGCCGGGGGCGGGCCGGCGGCGGCGACGAGGAGCAGCACATCACCTGCCACATGATCTTCACCTCCTTCTCCTCCGTCTGCGGAGGCAAGGCCTACACCATGAAGTTGCTGGAGGTCATGCAGAGCGACATGGAGGACTTCCTCGGGAGGTACGCGCCTTTCACGTCTTTCTTTCTCTCTTTCGCTCGGCGGACCAGAGACTCTTCTCGCACTTCGCTGTTTCACAGGGAATTCGGCGAGCTACGGGACGGCGTGACCGAGAGGGACGCATCGCGCATGAAGGAGAGCTTGAGCAACATGCTGTCGCGGGTGGGCCCCGGCGAGTTCGTGTCTCCCGTCTCCAACTACGCCAACATCCTTCCGGCCTACTCCAGTGAGTGTCGTGCTCTGCGTCGTCTCGTGCCGAGCGTGTGCTGCCATCCCTGCGCCACCTTCCGTTCTATCTTTCCGTGGTGTGTGACCACACACGCAGAGGTGAAGAAGTTGCTGAAGAAGTGCACCGTGGACGCGAAGACCGCCATGCCCGCCTTCCTCACCAGGTGGAACAGCGCACGCATGCTGGAGCTCATGAGGGCTCCCAACGACGCCCTGCGCGAATGGCTGGTGAAAGTGCGTGGCGAGCTGGGGAGGACGCAGATCACGCGGGTGAGTCGTCGCGTCGCAGAGCATCGCCTGTGTTTTCGTTCGCCTTCGTCAGTCCGTCCCGTCCTCCTTGGCTCCCACAGGTGCTGTTCGTGGGCGGAGGGCTGCTGTGCCACGGCGTGCAGGACGTCATCCTGGACGCCTTGCGCGTCAAGGGGACCGGTGTACGCACATCCGCCTTCGTCAACGACCTGACCGCAGGTGTGTCGTGTCGTGCCGTGCCGTGCCGTGCCGTGCGTCGTGTCGTCGTTTCATCGTTCGCTCCGTCGCGTCACACGCAGTGTCCCGGGGCGGCGTGGCCATGGTGAAGCTCAAGGAGCAGGCCAAGGACGTGTGCATGGACGACCTGCCGGTGTTCCGGTCGATCGGCAGGACCGTGACCAGCATGTCCTACGGTTTCATCTACGTGACCAAGGACAAGAAGAGAAAAAAAGTCTCTCGCGTTCGGGTGCGTGTGTGAACGTCCGTGCAAACAGCCGAACGCGCTCGTGCGAGAGAAAAAAGAAGGGCGCCGCTCCCGCCTCCGCAGGTCGTCGTTCCCGTCAACACGCAGCTGCCCGTGCCTTTCACCGGCTGCGACGAAGGCCCCGGCCTGGAGGCCGACGGCATGAAGAAGAAGGCGGACGGCACCTGGTACATGGAGGTGGTCGTCCTGCAGAGCGCCCATCTGGAGCAGGACGCGATCTACGACGATGCCATGAGGAGCAAGTGCCACGAGGTCAAGCTGGAGGCGGTGGCGGCCGGCAAGAAGAACGGGGACGTGTTCGACCTGTACATGGCGGTGAGACACGCACCGGGCTGTGTCCGTCGTCGTCGTTGTCGTGAGAGGACGCGGAATAACGTCGCGTTGCGCTGCGTCTCTTGGTCGCAGGTGAACGAAGAGGGGACCATGATCGACGTGAAAATGGAGATCAGCAAGGAATCGGCGGGTCGGGTAGAGGTCATGGTCAAAAAGTGAACTCGTTTGGACCTCTTTCTTTCTTTCTGTTTCCGCTCGTCGACGCGACGATGTAATCGAGGGGAACGCGTTCACTCCCGACGAGGCCGGATGAACAGCGGGCCCGTCCAGAAGCGGTTGTCGTAGATGTCGTTCGCCCAGCCCATGAGGATGTCCACCAGGTCGTCCAGGGTGTCCGTGGCGGGCGTCTCGACGTCCGCGTACCTGAAGTAGCCCAAGTAACAGTCGCTCTTGATGCTGAAACCCGCGGCGTCGTCCTTCATGACGTTCAGACCCGCCTTGTTGAGGTGGACGGCGCTGCCGTCTTCCGTGTTCGTGACGCTCATCACCATCTTGCTGTTGACGAACGCGAACGGCATGATGGTCGTCGCTACAGTGAAAAAAGATATAACGCTCACCACCCTTCGTGCACCCTGGCCAGGCAAGACACCGCGCACCGCGTGTGCGGTGCCGCCCCCACCTTGAACACCGGAGACACGCACACCGTGAGCGGCTCGGCGTCCCTGTCGGAGAGGGCGACGCAAGGCCGCAGGGTGACGTGACGCGGCTGGCCGTTTCCGAACACCAGCATGGACGAGAACGCCACCAGACCGTCGCTGACCGACGCGGACGAGGTGTCCTGCGACAGCCCCGTCTCCTGCGGGCTCTCGGCGAGCGGCAACTGCTCCCACGTCGGCGTCGTCAGTCGCGCGTTTCGCCGGACCTGGAACAACAGCACCAGAGTGTCCGGGAACAGCGCATCCAGGACCACCTCCACCTCCGTCAGTTCCCCCGCGAAAGTCGTGCCCGACCGCCGCACCAGGCTCAACAGAGGACGGAAGACGTTTTGTTGGGATTTCAGGTCCACTTCCGCCCCGGACACGAAAGCGGTGGTCAGACGCGGAGGCGTCGAGGTCCCCCAGCGCGCCTCGCCGTCGCTGCCGCCCAGGATGCTGAAGTACCTTCCGGTGACGAACACGTGCGCCGCCGCTTCGTCGTCCGAATCCGTCGTCTCTAGCATCCGACATTCCACGCGTATCGGGAGCACCACGTCCCGGACGTCGCTGGCGGTCGAGTCTTCGCGATGCACCACTTGGACCATCTGTCCGCCTTCGGGGGTCACGAGGACCACTCGGAACACCACGGCGCAGGCGAGGTCCCAGGAAAACAGGATCTGGAACAGGACGGGAGCGCCCTGGTCGTCCAACGCCACGCCGCTGGGGCCCGAGCCGTCCAGGGGGTCCACGTTCCACTGCGCGCGGGGAGTGGTCCTCGTGGCGGAGGACCCACGCACCGCGACCCCCATCTCGCTTTCGTTCCTGTAGAAGAAGTAGCCCCGTGCGTCGTCGAAGTACCCCCACCGCATCGAATACCGTCCGAGGGACTCGGGTTTCGTCAGGTCCGACCGAAGGACCACACCCACCTCCACGGTACGCCCCACGTCGGCGCGACCTTTCCGGGAACTTTCTAGGATCGCCGCGGAAGAGGAAGTGTTGTCGGCGCCGAGCTCTATTTCTCGGGTGGCCTCGTTCGAGACCACGAACGCCCCGTCTCCGTTCGTCCGCACGTGGTCGCGGAGGAGAGACGGACTCCCGCCCGTCAGCGAGAACACCACCTTCTTCTGAGCGACGCGTAGGTCTCCGATGCCGTCGGTGGGGACGCGGTTTCCGAAGCCCACGATCTCCCCGGCCACGGTGAGGTTACCCACCACCGTCTGGTGTCCCGGCACTAACATCATCGCGACGCCCTTCACATACACTGCGTCAAAAAAAAAGTGTCACTCTACTCTACGGCGACGACGTCGTTCCCGTCGAAGGTCAGCGCACCGGAGGCGTCGTACGTGCCCGCGAGGAAGGGCACGTCACCGTCTTGCAGGCGCAGGACCACAGTGCCGTCGTCGACCGCGACGTGAGCCGACGCCGCCGCGCAGTGGCCGGAGGTCATCAGAGTCACGGTCCCCGCCGCCCTGCGCTCCGGGGAGGCGTACGTGGTCTTCCCGGGTCGTTTGAAGATTCGCGCGGGCGTCGGCACTTCCTGGTGGTCCTGGAACGCCACGACCCCTTCGGGCAGACGCAGCCGCACCTCCGTCTGGTCCCCCGAGGCGGCCACGGTGAACGTCAGGTCGTACGTCAGCGTCACCCGCTCGTGCGTGCGGGAACAGGAGGCGGACCGGACGGCGTCCAAGGTCGCGGGGGGCTCCAGGAGCACCGAAGGCCACGGGATGCGGCGGCGGAACACCGCGATCTTCTCCCCGGTCTCCAGCGAACGCACGAAATACTCCTGCGCCACCGCCGCGTCCGTGATCTCCAGCTCCCGTCCTCCTATCTGGATCCCGCCCTCCTGTGACACGACCATCCGCACGCCTCCCGGCTTCCCCAGGTCCACGAGGTCCGCGTCCAGGTACAGGCCGTACCCCTTCTTCGTCGTTCCGCTCGCGGATTCTTCTTCGAGGGGCGCCCCCAGCACGTGCCCCAGCACGTTGATGACGTCGTCCCGCGTGTTGCGGAAGGCGTCGACCGTCGCGGACGTCGACGACAGGGTGTGTCGACTACTCTCGCCCTCGCCGCCGTGGTCGTGACGGGCCATGGGGGAGATGAGGACGCAGCCGCTGCCGGAGTTCTCGATGCGCGCGCCGGTGAGGACGTTGTCGCTCGTGGCCGCGGACTGCGCGAGTCTCCCGCCCAACAGACAGTTCCTCTCCGCGTCCGCTCCCACGTTGTTCCTGGCGCCGAGCTCCACGTTCTCCACGCCCGCGATGTGCGAGGCGTAGCCCACGTTCACGCAGGCCTCCGTGAGGAACGCGTCCGTGTAAAACTCGCCGGTGCCGTCGTCCTCGGATTCCAGGGTCTCCTCGAACCCCAGCAAGACGTTGCCCGCACCTTTCAGGGTCCTGCCCGCGAAGTTCCCGACCGCGACGTTCTCGCTGCCCAGACTGGCCTCGCCGGCGACGTGGCCCAGGAAGACGTTGTCGAACCCCCTCTCGTTCTTGCGCCCCGAGGAGTCTCCGACGAAGGTGTTCCGCATCCCCGTGGTCAGCTCTCCGGCGCGATATCCGAAAGCGTTCGTCGAATTCACCTTGCTGGCCACCCGGAGCGCTTGGAACCCGAAGATCGTGTTGTACGCTCCCAAGAGGTCCGGTCCGGACTCGAAGCCTGCGACGGTGCTCGAGTTGAGCTTGAACTGGATGTACTTGTCGTTTTCGTTGGTGCTGCTCCCGGAGATGGTGGTCTTTCCGGCCGCGATCGACACCAAACTCATCTCTTTTTCCGGTGTTTCCGCGCGGTGCCGCCTTCGTTACATCGGGCGCAGGCGTTTTTTTTCGAGAGACACAACAACGGGATCCGGACAGATGATACGGAGCAGTCGACGCCGCGTTCCGGAAGAAGAAGGTATGTGCAGCCCTACGGCCACGCGGCGTAAACCGGCGAGAGAGCGCGTGAAAGGGTCCTGTCTGTCGCGCACCGACATCACGGAAGCCGGTCGTCTGTGGAACTCCTCGTGTACGGACGACGGCCGCATTCCCCCGCGGACGTTCCGTGACCCGGCGGCCGTCGCACGTCACCTGTACGACCGCGTGGGCGACGAGAGCGCGTGGAAGGCGACGTTCTTGCCCGCCGGACACCCGCTGGGGCGAAAGATCGAAGAGGCGCTGCGGCCGGAGATGCCGACCGAGTGGCTGGACGCCCCCGACACGTGGCTGAGCAACTTCGACATCGACGCGGTGCTGCGTCAGTACGACGCGGCCTACCCGGAGTTCAAATTCCTGGGGGTGTTTCCCATGGACTTCGGCAGCCGCGTCGGGGGTGGAGAGGCGTGCGTGTCCATGGAGGTGTGCGCCTTCGACGTGGAGCGCTCCTGGGCGCGAGGCGTCCGCAAGGTGGCCATGGTCCTCAACATGGACGACCACACGGGCCCCGGCTCCCACTGGGTGTGCGTGACCGTCGGCCTGGACCCCCTGCGTCCCAACTACGGCGTCTTCTACTACGACTCCGTGGCCGTGCCCCCCACGCCGGAGGTCCGGGAGTACGCGGACGACCTGGCCGCCAAGGTGAACGCGCTTCACGCCTCCGCGTCCTCCTTCCCGCCCACGCGCACCTTCCGCCTCCATCACAACCGCGTGCGCAGGCAGTTCGGCAACACCGAGTGCGGCGTGTTCGCGATGTTCTGCGTGCTGTGTTCGCTGCACGACACCCTGGATTTCGAGAGCGTGTGCCGAGCCATGGGCACGGACGAGATGCTGCACACGTTCCGGTGGCGGTTTTTCCGGCCTCCCGCGGAGAAAGTGCCGGCGGTGTCGTCACGCCGCGGCGGAGGAAGCAAAGGTCGCTAGCCGATCTTCCAGCGGTTGTTGCAGTTCAGGCACGTGATGAACTGCGTGGCCGGCTCGTCGCAGGACCGCAGCTGCAGCTCGTGGTGGACGCACTCCTTCTTTTTGCAGCGGCCGCAGCGGAACTGGTTGGTCATGGCCACCGGCTTGGCCTGCGTCGCGTACTCCTCCCTCCGGAGCTTCCGGTCGATGATCTCCTTCCAGCGCTCCGGGAACACCTGGTGCGGCTTCAGGTCCGGCAGCTCTTCGGCGCGGAACTCGCCGTCCCGCATGCGGCGCAGCAGCGCCGGGTTGCGCACGCCCGGCGCCGCGGCGTCCAGATTGCACAGCAGGCCCTTGGCTTTGTCGGCGTACACGGAGGCGAACATCATGCACCTCCAGGACTTCACGAAGCCCTTGCGGCTCGCCGCGCCCAACGTCCAGTTGAAAAGGCCGCGTTCCACTTTCGTCGCTTCCTCCTCCGTGGCTCCGCAATCTTCCTTCAGGTGCCTCAGCACCGCGTCGCGAAGCGGGGAGGCGTTGCCGGCGCTCGTCATCGTTGCGGCGGCAGCCACGTCTCTGTCGCCGTGCGTCGGCTCGAACGGCTTTATCTTCTCCTCACGCTGGCTGTGCGTGCAGCGCGACGACGAGGTTGGCGGGGGTCGTCGCGGGAGACCATCCCTTTCGCGCCGCGTCCAGGTTACGTCGAAACTCCGGGGTCTCCAGCTCCACCGCGGTCACGGGGCAGGCGAACGGGTAACTGGACGTGTCGGTCCCCTTACGGAGGTCCATGACGAAGCGCACGCCTTCCCAGGACACCCGCCACTCCAATTGGTCCGCGTGATCCTCGCCGTACCGTTGCTCCACGTGGATGTCCTCCGGGACGTCCATGTCCGCGAGGTTCTTCGCCAGACGAACGCTGTGTTCGAGATGCTTCGAGACGACCGTGACTTCCCCGAGTTCCTTCTTGAGAGCCAGCTTCCGGTCCGCGACGCGGGTCTTCCTTTCCTTCAGCTCCGCCACTTTGACGGCGTACGCTTCCGACAAGGGGGGTATACGACGCGCCCGCATGACCCTCTTCTACCGTGTACGAACACCGGTGCCCGTTTATGCTCCCGTGTCGTTCTGTCGTCGCGCCACCTCTTTTTCTCGCCGTGGTGTAAAAGATGGCGCGATGACCCGAGCCTCACGACGACGACGCGGTAGCGGTACGACGCCTCGAGCGGCGGTGGGAGGTCGCATCATCGCGAAAAACATGAGGTCCACCGTGTTCACCCCGGACGAGCTGACCGCCCTTTACCCCACCGCGACATCGGCGTATTTCATGAATCCTCGGACGGGGGCGGTGAGCGTGGATCTCGCGAGCCTCTCGGAGTGTCCCGCCGACTCCTCTCCGGTCACCGAGATGCTCTTCAAGATGCCGACGAACAAGGAGGAACGGGACGAAGAGAACAAGTTCAACGACCTGGTGCGCTACATGTTTTCCCGGGCGCCGGCCCTCACGTCTCTGCACCCGGAGTACTCCACGCTGGTCGTGGAGTACACGGAGGCGACCCCCACGGTGGTGGCGCGACGGACGGACCGGATCCTGGTGTACCGGCGCTTCATGACGGACATGGGGACGTGGAACCAGTGCGACACGGGGACGATGTCGCGGATGGCGGCCGCGGTGCTGCGTTTCCTGTCGGTCATGCACTCCCACGCCTACGTGCACATGGACGTCAAACCGGACAACGTGCTGTGTGACCTACGGGACGGCGCGATCTCGGACGTCGTGCTCGCGGACTACGGCCTGGTATACCCCATGGACGACGTGTTCGCCGCCATCGCTCCGCGGAGCGCGGGGGGTGCGGACGACGAGTTCGACGAAGGCACGTGCGGCTTCAAGTCCCCTCTGCTGCGCAAGAACGGCGAAGACTCCGAGAACCGGCTGTTCCCCATCTTCACCGCCGTCGCGCGCGGCCATCCCCGTCTGGCGTCGCGCATCTCACGCGCGGAAGAGAGAGGAAGAAAGAACAAAAAAGACGGTCTGAACGCGCTGTGGATGTCCTACTTTTCTTCGCGACGCAACAGCATCATCCGCACGCCGCAGGACGTCGCGAAGGTCGACCTACAGTCTCTGGGCATCAGCATGGTCCGTATGCTGCCGGGAAACGAGTGCGCTCTCCTGCCTTCCACCGCGGTGGACGGCACCTTCCGGGAGCTCGTCGGCAGGCTGCTGCTGTGCGAGAAGGACTCTTTCTACGACGCGACCTCCGCCTTACGGTACATGGAGCAAAAAAGACGGAAGCCGGGGAGCGTGTGAGAGGGCGCGGAGCGCATCATTTTTTGTGTCTCTCGTGTAACGAGTATCTCTTTCGATGGTCGCGAAGGAGGAAGAGCGGAAGAAGAAAGGGACGCCCACCGGGACCGAGGATAAGGAAGAGCCGCGGCGGTTCGGCCCGCCCCTGGTGCGCGTGACGCGCTGGTGGGCCGCCGGCGACCGAAGGAAGCGGGTGACCTTCCTGTTCCTCGGAGACGGCGATCAGCTCCTCGATCGCCCCGCGGCCGCACGCTTCCTCGAAGGCGGGAAGGCGGCCGCGACCCCCTCGGCCGCGCAGAGAAAGGAACTGATCGAGGCGTTCGGCGAGGAGGGATACGCGAGCATCGCGGGCGCATTCGCGGACGCGTCGGAGGAGGTGCGCTTCGTGAAGACGGTGCAGATCCGGCGGGACGACACCATGCTCGCCGTGCGCCACAAGGTCGCCGCGGCCCTCGAGATGTACGCGAACGACGAAGACCAGAAGGTGCGCATCCGCGACCTATATTTCTGGAGGCGCCAAGGGCTGCGTGAAGAGGAGCAGGCGCGGTACGTGACGGACCGCCTGTTGTTCGGTCTGTACGCGCAGCACAGCGTTCGCTCCCTCCACGACCTGATCACGCACTTCGTGCTCGCGCGTGACGGTATCTACCCCTCCTCCGCGACGAAGAAGAAGGAGGAGTTGGTCACGTCGGACCAAGCGCGTCGCATGTTGGAGGAGTCCGCCGCGCTCTTTCCGCCCGTCGATGCCACCACGTTTCCCATGGGCCTCGGTCATTTCATCGAACGCCGCGGAGACCGTCGCTTGTTCGCGCACGATCCGGTGCGCTCGCTGGCCGTCGACAGGATGAGGGAGGCGGCGACGCACGTGGACGACACGCGACACACCTACGACGACGACGTCAAGCTGTGGGAGTATTTTCACGCGGACGCGACCGTCTACGGCTTCCACTGCGTGCTGTTCGGGGACGCGAAACGCGTCATGCCCGCGGACGCCCTGGGCATGTACTTCCCGGAAAACGAGGGCGACGAAGAAGACCACCTCGAGGAGCGCCGCATTCGCGAAGGCGTCCTGAGCGGATCCGAGGCTCACACCGACCTCCTCCGTGCCTCGCACCGCGGCGGCAGCCTCCCTCCCGTGCGCCTCCCCCGGCTGAAAATACGCTCTCTCGTCGTGGCGGGGAGGTCGTGCGTGTCCGCAGACGTCGTCGCGGCGTTCAGCGCGATACAGACGGACGCCGTGGTCCCCGTGGTCCGGATTCACGAAGCGGGAGGCACGGACGTCTTCAAGCTCAGCCGTATGGCGGTGCACCAGCAGGTCGTGGACCCCGCGTGGCTCGGCGCGTGGATCCGGGAGGCCAAGCGCACCTCCGCGTACGATCAGCGGTCTCATCTGACGCTCGCGGTGCGTCACGAAAGAAGCGACGAAATGGACGTCCTGGTGACCGTCACGGAGGACGGCAGGGTCGACGTGGACCTCGCCTTCAAGCCGGCCTACTTCGTCAGGGGAGGAGGAAAAGGAGAGCCGCGGCAGATGGCGGACGTGTCGGACGTGTTGAGCACCGTGAACGCCTTCGTCGTCGCTCCCCTCATCCGACTCCAAAAGAGCAGTCACCTGCGCAACGGGGTATCGGTGAGTGTCGCGGATCCCTGCACCCAGCGCTTTTTCCCCACGGACGCGATCGTGTCCGGCGACCGGGACGCCCCCAGGGGAGTCACGGAGTCCTTGGCGCGCCAGATGCCGTCGCCTACCGTGGTCGTGAAGGCGGTGGCGGCCCACGACGTCTCCGTCGTGGCGGCGTCGGCGCCGACCAAAAAAGGGGCGGCGGAGGTCAAGGGGCGCCGACCCTCCGTCGCGACGCTCGCCGCGTTGGTGAACGAGAACAAAGCGGAAGTAGGAGACTACTTCTCCCTGGCCGAGCTGGTGCCCGCGGACCAAGGGGGCGGTCTGAACCTGTACATGTTCGGCGCTGCGGGTATCCCCGGGAACACCGCGTCCGCGGAAGCCACGCGCCTCCAGTGGTCCGTCGCCATCCGCGCTCTTCAGACCGCCTCTCGTTCGTCGTCCGACGCGGACTCTTCGTCGTTCGAGGAACGCGCCGCCCGAACCTTGGCGCCTCTTTTTGCGGTGACCCTGAAGGAAGCCAGACGCACGGTGTCCGACGTGCTCCAGCATCACATCCAGCGCGTGACCTCGCGGCCGGGTCAGATCCTGACGCCCACGCTGCGCGTGCGCGAGTTCGGCGCGACGGGCTTCGCCCTCCAGAGCCACGTCGTGCACAACACCGCCACGGTGAGGAACACGTTCCGAGCGTTCGAGGCGCTGGTGGACCACGCGTCGTCTTCGAAGGCGAACACGACGGTCTCGCAGGCACCTCCGCCGCCGCCTCCTTTCCCGGGAACGGAAGCAGAGGGAGAAGCGCATCCCCCTCCTCTCGTGGACGACATGCTGCTCATGGACGATCACATCAAGGAGCTGTTGTCTCTCGAGGAAGCGGAGCGCCCGCGGCAGCCGCCGCAGCAGGAGGAGGCGGCGACCGACGAAGGCTCGCCGGACGCCGGGAACAACGGCATGGTGCTGCGGGCGCTCCAGAACGCCGACCCCCGTCTGTTCTCCTCCAAGTCCAACTACCCCAAGATGTGCGGCAAGGTGTCCGACCGGCAGCCCATCCACCTGCGCGCGGAGGAGCTGGAGCGCATCTCTCCCGACGCGTACACCACGGCGCTTCGCTACGGAAGCACGCCCGAGATGGCGGAGCGCAACGCTTACATCTGTCCGGAGGTGTGGTGTCCCGTGTCGCGGACGCCCATGACGATGAAGCAGTACCGAGACGCGGGGAACAAGTGTCCCGGCGGGGAGCGCGCGATGGTGTTCGACAAACCTTACTGGAAGGGCAAGGAGAAGCGGTACCCGGGGTTCCTGCCGTCCTGGAAGCACCCGGAGGGCATGTGCATGCCCTGCTGTTTCGGACTGCCCAACCGCGGCTGCGACTCCTCGACGTTCGACGGCTTCCACAGCGGCAGCCGCGAGGGGAGAGGAGAGGAGGAGGCGGAGGAGGAGGGCGGCACGGAGGAGAAGTACATCAAGCGGGATCACGCGATCCCCCTGCTGGACGGCAGGTACGGCATGATGCCCAAGCCCATGCAGCACGTGTTCCACCGCACGTTGGCGGACGATCGCGGAGAGGGTTCTCCGTCTTCCTCTTCGTCCCGGAGGAGGAGGGACCTGAGCGACGTCCGCGCGTCGTCGCAAAGGAGGATGGTGGAAGGCGTGTGCGGCTCCCGTCCGGACGGCAGCGGACAGTTCTTGAAGAACATGATCTGCTACGTGCGGCGCGGAATGCCGCACAGCAAGCAGCCCTTCCTGACGTGCGTCGTTCACCTCATGAAGCCGCGTGTGAAAAGCGTGCGCGCCCTGACGGACCTGGTGCTGCGCCACCTGTCGCCCCTGGAGTACCTGGGGATGGAAGGAGGGCAGCTGTGCCGCACCTTCATGGACCACGACACGGTGCCCGGCCTCACCCGACAGGAGTTGTTCGCCGAGTTCTTCCGGGTCTTCACCGCGGACGTGGAATATCAGAAGGCCACGGGCACCGTCGCCACCGCCGACGGCATGTTGCGCGATGGTCCCGACGGTTTCTTCTCGCAAACCGACCCCGTGGTGAGGCGCGAGTACATGGTGTTCGCTTCTCTGCAGAGGTTCAAGGCGTACCTCGCGGATCCCGGTATCACCAAGACGCACACCATGCTCCTGGATCTGTTCAATTCCGGGGCGGCGTGGCTGGGTCGCATGCCCCTGCTGATGGTCCTGGAGACGCTGCCGCCTTCTTCACCGCAGCAGCAGCAGCAGTCGTCGTCCCACTGGTCGCAGGTCAGTCGCGCTTTCTCCGTGAGATGCGGGGCGCTGCGCCGGGCCCTGTCTTCGAAACCCCTGAAAGACGGCGTGTCCTTCATCTGCAACACCGGCGACACCTACGAGCCCATCATTCGCATCATGAACCGTCGCGGTCTGCGCTACAAAGACAGCCTCACCTCTCCCACCGAGACGGAGCAGCGGCGCAGGCTCGTGGAAAACAAGTCCGCGGCCTCGCCGTCGGTGTTGGAGTCCGTGGTGTTCTCGTACGACGCGGACCCCGAGGTCCGACGTCTGGTGGACGAAGTCCGCGACGTGTGCAGGGGGAAGGAAGGCGGCGCCGGGGGGCTGGTGCACACGGTGGCCGCGGTGCTGACGGGGGTCATGGGGCGGCGTCTCAAGGCTCAGGTCCTGGATTACGGGTTCCGCGTGGTCGGCCTCGTGACGCGGGAGGACGTGCTGGTCCCGACCTCCTCGTCCGCCAGGGAGCCCATGCTGGTGGGCGAGGCCGCCCCCCCGCACGTCATGTACCTCACGGAGGTCACCCGTCTGAGGCCCTACTACGGTGACCCCGCGACGACGGCGAAACGACGGGTGCAGGACTTTTACCGGACGCTGGCTTCTCACCTTCCCGACGCGGGGTTCGAAGTGATGGGGGAGGAGCACGGCGCCCTGGTGCTCGCAAACGGTCGCGTGGTCCCCCTGGCCATGACGCGCGTCCCCCCGCGGTACCTGGACAACTTCAACATCCTGATCGGGGCGCAGACGGCGGACCCCAGGATCGTCCTGCGCACCCGGGAGAAAGAACGGGTGCGCGTGGAGCACCTGCGTGCGCGGGACCTGAACCAGGCCCTGCTCTCGGAGCCCGAAGCCCTGCGCGAGTACTCGTTCCTCCGCGACGTCATGAACCCGTTCCCCTTGTGGTACAAGCGCGAGGCCATGCGCCGTCTGCTGCGTCGACTTCCCCTCAAGGAAGCCGCGGCCGACGCGTGGGACGTGGACTTTCTGTTGTTGCAAGGAGGACCCGAGGCGGACGCGGGCCCTGTGGTCCACACCGCGAACCATTCACGCACCTTGATCGCCATGCGCAACGCTTTCCGCGACATCGGCCGAGGCCGCAACGACAGGCACGACATCATCATCACCAACGCCGACATCGCGGACAACGCCTGGGTGACGGACATCCAACGCGTGCTGCGCAACCCTCTCGCTCCTCAGACGCGCACCGAAGGTCGCGAGGACGGCGACGAAGGGCGCGGAGATTGTAAGAGGCGGGCCCGGATGGTCCTGGAAGGTCTGCTGACCCAACGAGACATCCTGAAGAAATGGGAGACGGCGGACGCTCCTTCTCCTCGCCCCGAGACCCGCCCGGTCGGCGACGCCCACCGCGGTTCATCGTCGTCGGACCGCAGGAAGCTGAGGAGCGAAGGCTACGTGGACATCGTCACGGACTGTCACGTGTGGCACGTGTTTACAGCGGTCGCGGAGCTGGTGTCCATCAGAGGAGGAGGAGCGTGGACCACACCTCACCTCACGGGTCGCGTTCTCGCCAACTCCCTCGTGCAGAAGATGACGTCGCGCAAAGAAGGAAAAAAGGAGTCCGCCGAGTTCTTTGCGCTGTTGCGCGAGCACCCCGTGCTGGGAAGGCACCTGACCAAGCGACAGCAGCAGCCCGCGGTGGGACGACGCCGGGCGTTGGACGACGCCGGCCCGAGGGACGCCGAGCTGCTGGACCGGTTGCTCACGCAGATCGCGCTGTACCCGTCGTACGTCCCGGGGCTGTTGGACGTCCTGGTGCTCAGCGAGCACTTCCGCGTCCACACCCGGGTGTGGAGCGTACACAGCGCCACGGCACTTCCGGCATCCGCGGACGCCCGACGCACCTCGCAGACCGGGATGTCTCCCTCCACCCTCCGCAGGTATCCCACACAGGACTACGGCGCGGAGCACGCCCCGCCCAGCCTGCACCTCATGTACGTCCAGGACACGCACACGTTCCACGTGCTGCTCAACGGTCGCCGGGGACTGCTGCACACCGCGTGAGTTCTCGTTCCTCCGTCAAAGAAGAAAAAAATCAGTCTCACCCCCGGTCCGACCGCACCGCCACGACCTCCACTTTCCTTCCTTCGTCTGCCGCGTATATCTTCAGTCCTTTCAGCACCTCCTCGGCCCTCCGCAGCGTGTCGTTCTCCAAGCGTCTCGCCGCGTCGCGAGCCTTCTTCGTGTCTTGTACGACGAAGCTGAAGAGCACGACGCTCTTGCTTTCGCGCCCGACGCTGACATCCGCGACGAGGCGCACGCGCCTCTCGGCGGGGACGTGCAGGTCGTGGCGAGGGTAACCCAGCACACGCGCCAAGAGGGCGTAGCGTTCCTGTGATCCTTCGTCGTACGACGAGTCGCACATGAGGCGACACAGGGTCTCCTCCCCGTGCGGCTGTCGCTCCATCCGCAGCACGTACGGCTCCAAGCCGTTCGGGACCACCGTGACGCCGTGGGGCTCGCACACGCGCCGGAGGCCCGCCAAGATGCTCCCCGCATGTTCTTCCGCCAACAGCTTCAACACGTGCATCATGTCGCGGCGGTCACTCTTCGTGGGCGCGGTCTCGGCGCGGCCGATCCGGTCCATGAACGCCACCAACGTCTCGTCCACGGTATTTCCGCGGCGCCGCGCACGAGCGATGAGGGCTTCGAACATGATCTCCAAGCGCGCCCCGGGACGGACGCCGGTGCACACGAGGACGAGATTCAGCGTGCTCTCGACGTCTCCGAAACACGCATTCGACGCGTCGCGGGCCAGCTTCGTATCGGTCTTCATCTTTACGTAATTCTTTTATGAGGCGTTACCTGTAAGGACAGACATTTAAATGCCGCGTAAAAGCACCACGTCGATGCCTCCTCCCCCGCGACCGACGACGCGTTCACGTACCACCGGCACCACCGGCACGAAAAAGAAGACCCCCGTGCGGGGAGGAGATCGCGGGGGAGAGGAGAGCCGGCGCAGGAAGAGCTCCGAGGAAGAGGCGAGGGCCTCGAAGATCCTGTGCGACGACGCGTACGACGCCCCCCTGCAGATCGCGTCGCTCGTCGACAAGCACCGCATCTCCGAAGCGGACATGAAGCGGCTGTGCGGCGTGCGAAGGCGCTTGCGGGACGGAGAGGACGACTTTCCGCTCGCGCTGTCGCCGTCCGCCCTGGAGACGCTGCGGGACGTGCTGCGCGACTACGGCGGCGGAAAGCGGCAGGGCCTGACCATGATGAAGCTGTACGCCTTCAAGATCGTGGTGGGCAGGTTCCCGCTGACCACCGAGATGCCCCGCCTCTTCGACCGGGCCACGCTGGACAGCATCCGGTACCAGTCGGTGCCCGTGGTGGAGGGCATGTTCTACAACCCGTACAGTCCCTACACCGCCCCCGTCCAGATCGGCGACCCTCGCATACGGACCCTCATCCGCTCCGAGGAGGGAGGAGAGCCCGCGCTGAACGAGATCACCCGACGGAACGACTGCATCTACCTGTGGTTCCGGCCGGCGGAGCTGGACGCTCCCGCCTCGCTGCACATGTTCTGCGTGGACGACGATAAGCCGGGCCGTCTGCCCCCCGAAGACCGTTTCCGCGGCGTCATGGACGACGTGGACGCGGTGTGGAAGGACTTCCACGCCCGCCGACCGGAGACCAAGCGCATGCGGTTCCTGCGAGACCGAGCGACGGAGGTCACGCGTCGGGACCTGTCGAGCCTCTTGGGCGCCGTGCCACCGTCCTTCGACAGAGCGAGGCGGACGTGAGATGCGCGGCGATCGGATTATTTCCTGGCTCTCGTCCTCTTGCTCCCACCCTCCATCGGGGAGGAATCCCTTCTCTTGCGGACGAAAGGGATCATGGACATCAGAGACGACCGAGGAGGCGCACGCTCGCCGTCGGCGGCGGGGACTTCGTCCGCTCCTCGCTCCGGACCCGGAGAGCCGAGGCTCAGGGTGGTCACGTCCAGGTCCAGTCGCTCCGTCAGTCTTTCCACGGTCAGCGTGCGCGGATCCAGGATGGGCACCAGGCCGTGAGGGAAGGCGAGGGACAGGTTGTGCGCCATGACCACCGCCGCGTGGACGTCGAGAGAGGTTTCCGACCGGTCCGACCGGTCCGACCGGTCTTTCGCGGTGGGCGTCACGAGGACGGAGGGGAGGCGCACGGTCAGCGCGTCCGTCAGCGGATCGTGGCGCACCACGCACTTCGGCTGCCTCCGCACGCGAGGGGCGAACCTCGACGCTTCCTCCGTGTCCCCGTACTCCTCCTCGGGAGAAGCCACGTCGTTCACGTCACCCGCGACGGACAGTCGCACTTCGGGAAGCGACCGCAGTCCCACGTCGTCCATGCCGAAAGACGCGGAGAAAGGAGGAGGCGGGCGCACCATCGCGTTCACCATCTTGTTCCCGAACTCCGGGGAGGACAGGTACGCCGTGACGCTCTGTGCCGCGGGGGGCGACAGGCCGTTCAGGCCGAACAAGACGTCTCCTTCGGCTCCGCTGACGCCGTGGTCGTCCAGCAGGGACGCGACCTGACGATCGAAGAGACGGACGTCCAGGGTCACGTCCAGGATGGTCGGGGCGGTCGACGCCGCGCCGTTTCCTCCTCCCCCCTTCGTCACCAACACGTACACGGCGTTCTTCTTGCTGGTCTTGGTCACGACGTGGTGCACCCTGCCGCCGCCGGCATCCGGAGAGGTAGAAGCGACGACGACGGTGCTGCCCGCCGCTTCACCCCTTCGAGGATGATGCCTCGAAAACACCGAACCCATAGTGCAGAGATTACACTTGGAACACAAAAAAAGAGTCACACGGAGTTCTCACGAAAGTGCACGTGGAGGTGGCACACTGCGTGTCCACGGCCGTGAAGGACGACCCCGAAGAAGTCTGCGGCGGGCGTGAACACCCGTGCCGCTCGCGCAGCCTTCGACTTCGACAGGTGGCGTCCGGCCGCCGCGTCGTGTCGTGTCGTGTTCGTCAGAGATCCATCGCCCGGCTTGTTGCAGAGGAGAAACACGATTATTTTTTGGCGGCTTTGCGATTGGCGGCTTTGCGACCGGCGACTTTGCGGCCACTTCCCCCCCTCGCTCCGCGTTTGTCGTCGATCGTCTCTTTGAGGGTTCCGTCTTCGTTCAACCAGCCGAACACCAGATACCCGGTGTCGGGGTCCTCGACGTACCCCCTGTTACTGCTGAACCCCTCGCCGCTGCCGAAGTTGCCGAACCTGTCGTAGCCCGGGCCTCCGTCTTCTAAAAACCCGACCTGGTCTTCGGCGTGGAATTCTTCTTCTCCCTCGTCTTGCGACAAATTCACACTCAACAGTTTGGATTTATCGTCCAACGCGTAAATTTCCTCGAAATCCGTCTCGGTGCCCATGACGAAACCGTTGTTTTCCAGCGACTGCCCTACTAAGATGTAGCCTTCCGGATACTCCTCGCTGACCTTCACAGCCGCGTTTCTTTCCACGATAGCGTGCATGGCGTTCTTGATAGGCTCGGACTCTCGGCCGTACAGGACGACGACCCTCCGAGTCGAATTGGGGTCTTCGGCGTGCATCCAGACGAACATGAGGTCGTAGTCTGAGGTGAGTTTTTTGAAATTCTCTCCTTCTTTGCCCACGACGGACCCGAAGGATTTCGGGTTCTCCGTCTCGATCATCATGATACCGGTGTGGTACGTCGCCTCGTCTTCGTCCAGCTCTCGCCCCAACAGCTTTTCTCCCAGACGGAACATCTCTTCGGGACGCATCCATCGACATAGTATGTCCGACGCTTTCCAGAACGTATCGGGATACAAGACGTCGCCCATGTCCTCGAATTCCATTTTGTGATACTCGACGAGATATCGCGCCAACCCTTCTATCTCTCTTTCATCCATGGATCTTTCGTAGCCGACTTTAGAAAGCCCGTACACGGCGCGGTAGTCGTTCATTTCTTTATCCGTGCAATTCTTAAAGGATTCCTGTCGCGCTGGTGATAACCGGACGGCTCCGCCGCTACGTTTGGCGGTTTTGGACGCCGGAGGGGCTCGGCTGCTGCCGTTCTTGGTCGCCTGTGCCGTCGCTGTCGCCGCTTTCCGGGTCACGTTCGACGAGCCGCTGTTGCTAGCGCGCGAAGAAGGAGGAGGCGGAGGGAGAAGCGGCCCGCTGCTTTGCGTTTGACCCATTGTTTATTTATGTATTACCGCGAGAGTTTTTTTCAACGACCGCCGCTCGTCGTCGACGTCTCCTTCGTCGCCGCGTGCGCCGCGTGGTACCTGACCAGCAGATACACGCTGATTCCGAGCACGTACAGCGAGATGGCGATGCTGGCGTAGAAGGTGTTGCGTTTGAACTTGGGGGACGGCTTCCCGAACAGCGTGTAAGAGATGAGGGCCACCTCCAGGATCAGCAGAGTGACCGCGACGGTCTTGATGATCGTCGTGAGCGTCCTGGCTTCCATGTTCGTCCTACAGTGAAGAAAGATAAAATGGAACGCACCTCGTCGCGACGCTTTTTTTTCTCTCGTCGGAACGAGCGATCCCGAAACGCACCGGGAAAACGTGCTACCTCTACGAGGTCATGCGCACCTACTTCCGACCTGCGACCGCGTCAGTGCGGCCGTTCCGACGATGGTTCGTGAGCGTCCTCGCGCTCCGTTCTATCTTTTTCCCGGTGTATTTCGGACGGCTACGACGCCCACCCGAACCGCCATTTCGAAGCGTCGCCGAAATCCGAAGGGGGGTTATGATGATGGCGACGGAACGGAGAAGGGGCGAGCAACGCGTCCGGGATGTCGGTCGCCGTCTCGGCGTCCGTCTCTCGCCTGCTCCTCCTCTTCTCCTCCGCTTCCGAAACGCGACCTCGGCAACCGTCGTCTTTCCTCCCGAAAAACATCAAGCCCGCCGTGCGGTCCACGAGCACCTCGGGCAGCCGAGGCAGCAGCACCCGGAACACCCCCCCGGCGCTCGCGAGGTATCGGGAGGTGATCCTGTCTCGTTCGAGACAAGCGGGACACGAGCAGCGGTCCCCCATCTTATGCGCGAGCCTTCCTCCTTCCGAACAAAAAACACACGCACGTCCTCCTCTCAGGGGATGAGACCGAACGAAGAAGAAGAAGACCTCCGACCCCGTTTTATTCCGCTTCCTCCCGACTCTTCGTCCTCCGCGGCGACGACGTCTTCCCAGCCATGGGCGGCGGGATGCATGACCGGGCACGCAGGATCGTAGACGGGCCAGGAAATTCCCCGCAGCTTGTCGTCTTCGTTCCGTACGTCCTCCGTCCTCGCTTCCTCGCGACGGACCATCGTTCTCCGAAACGGACGCGTGATCCACAGGTAGCCGGACCGCACCATGGACTTCACGACGTACGCCATGGATTTCGCGTCGTCCACGCGCGCCTCGTAGTCGCTGATGCCTGCGCGTCTGAGCTCTCGGGACAGGCAGCACATGTCGGGCCAACGATCGCACGACAGGGGGGTCAGGGTCCGTTCCACGCGCAGTAACTCACACAGACGCGTCGTCGACGTGGATTTCCACCGTCCCTCGAGAAGAGACAGCGCCTCCCGCCGACAGCCGGGTATGTACACTTCGAAGCCCTTGGCGAAGTACTTGAACGTCCGGTACACGCTGGAGGTGCTCCAGCGTTCCAGATCCAGCGGGAACGCCATGCGCGCCATGCTCGGTATCCAGGAAGGGGCGCACACCGCCCTCCACCGCTCCTCCTCTCCCCAGAACAGAGCCACCTTGCACGGCGTGATGTCGAAGGACGACAGGACGTCGCGGACGGAGGGAAACCGACGGACGATGAGTTGCACCAAGACGGGGTGTTGCTCCTCGCGGTGGACGACGAACGTGATGGCGTTCCCCGTCACCGACGGACGGTGTCCCTTCTTGCTCCGTTCGCCTTCCTCGCGGGAGAACAGGTCACGCAGGGCTTCGACGACGTCGCCGGGCGCTCCTCCGTCCACCAGGAACAGGTCGTAGTCGTTCGACGCGGGTAACGAAGGCGCGACCGCCGCCAACGCGGCGCCGCCCGCCAGCACCAAGCGTCCCGGGAACATCCGGAGGGCGTCGAGGACCACGGGATCCACGCGTACCTCCGCCCGCCAGGCGGCGCGGTCGCCGGAGGGAGGAACCACGACCGTGTCGCCGGGGTGGAGACCGTGAGGGCGTCGGGATATTCTGCCGGACTCCACGCCACGACACGTGTGTTCGAAGAGTCTCCGCGTCCGAAAGTTCGTCACGGGTCGGTACACGACCTCCTCCGACACCTCCGTCAGCGGCGCACCGCGTCGCATTTCCCTCTCTGCGACCCACCATTCCGGAAACGCCGCGGCCACTCCGTCGCGGTACATCTGGAGACCTCGCGCGAGCTCCCGCACCACGCTCTCCTGACGCAGGACGCCCAGGATCCTCGCGGCCCGGGCGAGTTCGAGGCGCAGGTCCTTCGAGGAAGGTACGTCGCACGGGATCTTCTTGGTCTCCAGGAACTCCAGCAGGAGGAGGAACAGCGGACGGGTGCAGGGAACGGGGATGGAGACGGCGTCGTCCACCTCCGCCGAAAAAAATGGCTCGAAGTACGCCATGGTCTGCACGTGGTGCGACGCCGGCAGGACGTCCGAGCTGCCGTCCGCGAACGTCATGGGCAGCATCGTGTCGGTGGGCGTCCGGTACGTACGGATCGCCACGTGGTCCAGGACGTCGTCGGGGATGTCCCGGAGCTGACGCGGGTCGCACGGCGGAAGCGCTCCTCCGCGCCAGCGCTTCCCTTCGCTGGGAGGAACGCAGACGATGCCGCCGGTCCCCGTGCGCGACACGGACTTGAAGTCCAGGCCCTTGACGCGTTGCCCCGCGCCGTCGAAATAGCCGTAGGCGTCCGCTTTCGCGGGGCGACGAAACCAGTAATGTCTTCCTCTCGCGGTCTCCACGACGGGTATTCCGGAGATGCGCGGGCCCAGGAGCTCCTCGAATTCACGGACGCGTTCGGATCCGTCGGCGTCCACCACGCAGATGTCGTGCAGCACCACCGCCACGTCGTGGGTCACGTGTGGCGATCGCCACCTCATCCTTCCTGCGTCCTGCTGCCGCTGCAAGCGGAAGCGGTCGTACCTCTCCCACGTCCAGGCGTGATGAGCGTGGGCGAACATGGGAGATTTGGCCCCCGCGAGGCAAGGGATGATCACGTCCCGCGGGAAATGCTCACGAAGGAAGGCCTCCAGGAACTCCAGAGACGTGCGCTGCTGTCCGTTCATGGTCCTTTTTCGTATCTTTCCGTCTCTTCCCTTCGCGGTTTTATACGCGGGGGCTAATGAAAGCTGACGACGTGCTCCTCTTGGTCTCGAGCGCGAGTGTGGTGTACCAGGACGGGAACCCGTGCGGCGGGACGGATCCCTCGTCCCCCGCCGCTCTTACCGTGTGATTCTTCTGTCCTCGCGACGGGCTCTTCGTCTTCGTCGTCTTCCGCCACCTTCGAAACCGCCGGCGCCTCCACACCTTTGGAGGGAGAGGAAGAAGGCGTCGTCTTGCGGCGCATCGTCTTCATGTTCAGCATGTCCTCCTCGATCCGCGGGGCGTGTGCCGTGACGTACTCCAGGACGTCGTTCTGCAGGATCCAGCGGAAGAAGTTCAGCTGCCCGATGGTGGTCTCCACGAACTCCTCGGGGGTGTAGTAGTAGATGAGGCGGTTGCGGCGGCGGAAGGGGTCGAAGTGCTGCTTGGAGAACGCCTTGAGCTGCGCTCGGTAGCTGAGGTGCACGTTGACGTGGCCGCCCCCGTTCTGGGCGCTGCGCGGGACGTGTACGTTGAAGGTCTTGGCGTAGTTGGTGACGAACCAGTCCAGCAGGCGCAGAGACACGGAGCCGGAGTTCCCGTTGATCACGGGCAGCACCCGCTCGATGGTGTGGGCGTTGTTGTAGTAATGCGACAGGGAGGACAGCAACAGCTCCCGACTCTCGGAGAAATTCTTCGTCATTCTCTCCTTCGTTCCGCGTCCGACGGCTCCGCTGACGCTCGCGACGCCTCATTCCTTTATGTACTTTTCTTCGCGGCCTACACCTGCAAGTCTCTTCCCAGCAGGCCCTGTTGCGAGACTATGCTACGGACCCACTTCGCGGCGGACGGACGCAGGTTGGCCCACGCCGCCGAGACCGCGATGGTGTCCTCTTTGCCTTCGCCGTCCGTGTCGGACACCTCGTATTTCTCGATGTCGGCGTACGACACGCGGACGTCCATGTAACGGTTCCGCCCGTTGGAACTGATGGTCACCATGAAACCCACCACGAAGGAATCCGGGTCCTCCTTGGGAAAAGCCGAGTCGATGCGCGCGATGCGGATGGTGCACCTGTCGCGCATCAGGAGCGTGTCCTCCATCGGTGCCGAAAGCATGGACACCGCGTCTTGTTTGTCGCTGATCTCGGTGCTCACGATGCTGTCTCGGTGGGCCGTCTCCGCTTCCGCTCGTGTCTGTTCCGCCGTCGCCAAGTCCGTCTCCGCGTCCGGGATGAGCGTCCCCTCCAACTCCGTGACGCGGGCGTCCGCGGCGGACGACTTCTGGCGCTCCATCACGGGTCCCTTGATGGTCCCGTGAATGGCCTCCGCCGCTTCTTTTGCGGTCTTCGCGGCAGAGAGTGCGGAATCCGCGGACTCCGCCGCCGATTTCGCGGACGTCAAGGCATCGTCGGCTTCCGTCCGCGTCATGCTCAGATTATTCTTCTCGATCGTCACGGCATCGAGCGTCCCTCGCGCTTCCTCGCGAGCGGTCTTCTTACGAGCCGCCTCGTCGTCTGCCGCGGTACGAGTACTCACGGCGGCGTCTAGCGCTTCCCGTGCGGTCTTCAGGGCCGCGACGGCGTTTTTATGCGCGGACTCCGCCGAAGCCGACGCGGTCTTCGCTTGATCCAGGGCGGCCTGAGCCTCCTCCACCGTGAGGTCCCCCTCGCCGTACTTCGCGGCCTGCAGGTCTTCCTCCTTCTGCTCGACGTCGTCCTTCGCCGTCTCGAGAGCGATCGACGCGTCGTTCTTGGCCGTGGATTTCTGATCGCGATCGGTGCGTGCTTCACTCTCGGCGTTCGCGGCATCGGTGGCCGCCTGCTGGGCGGACGTCGAAGCGGTCTGGGCGTCCGACAGGGTCTGGTCGGCGGTGTCCCATCGGGCGAAGACGTTCACGTCGGCCTCCGCGGAGGCGAGCGTCTCTTGCGCGGCGTCCGCTTCGGCCTGGCGGTCCGTCAGGTCCTGCACCGCCTGGTCCAAGTCCGTCTGCACCGCCGCTTCCGCGTCGCTGACGGTCATGCCGTCGAAGCGCGTGTTGTTCGCCATCTCGGTGTCGCGCGCGTTCTCTGCGTCCTGGATGGCCGTCGCGGATCCGTGGACGATCGCCTGCTTCTCCGTTTTCTCGGTGCGCAACGCCTCCAGCTCCGCGCTGCGGTCGGCCTTGGCGGCTTCAGCGTCGCGGAGGCTCCGCTTGGCGTCGTCCACGGTGGCCCGTGCCCGATCTCGAGCGGACACGGCGTCCTTGTACTCCACGACGGGATCGAAGAAGGTCTTCAAACTGTTCATGGTGGATGCCGCTCGTCCGTCGCGTCCTCCTGTAAACGGACGTCACAAAAAATCGACGGAAAACGGCGCGATGTACGGGTGATCGAAAGATGGAAGCGCTTCAGCCGTCCCCGGTGTATTACGTCAAGAGACACGCCGCACTCTTCGGAAAGGACATCCGAAGCGGCAAGATGGACGCGACCGTGGCGACGGCCAACCTCGCATGCGGCGGCCACCTGGACGTCGAGCGGTACTCGAACGGGAACGAGATATACCTGATCCCGCCCGGTCGACCCGGACGGCGTCGCACGGCCGCACTCGAAGCCATCCTGGCCATCGTCCGGAACACGGTGGTCGGGACCGCCACCGCGGCGGACCGCGTCGTCATGCCCCGTGTGGCGACCCTCGAGTTCCTGCTGCTGACCCGCACGGTGCTGTACACCCTCAGCGACAAAGAGGACGAAGAGGCGCATGCGCGTCACATCTTGGACTTCATGAGCGCTCGACGACGCGAGGAAGGGGGAGGAGGAGGAGTCTGGCCGGAAGAAAGACGAAAGGCGATCGTGGACGCGGTGTATGAGATGGCCTGGTCGTCCTGCGAGCGACCCCCCCACGGTGGGGACGGCGGCGCGGTTCCCTTGTTCGACGTCATCGAGCTGTGCGACAAGGCGCGGCAGGTGGAGCGTCTGCTGACGCTTTGAATTGTTTTTCTCCGTCGGACGACGCCGAGTGCAGCGCGTGAAGGGACGCGTTCCGGTGACAGGGGTGGCTTCGACCGGAACGCCGTGCCCGCCGTCTTTCTTCGCGGAGCCAGGAAATTTCCTGGACGTCGCGAAGCTCAGATCTTCTTTTCCGAAGGCGTCGATTCGGACGGATCCGAGTTCAAGCGTCGGACGGCACTGCTCAATACGGTCGCGAAGGCCAACCATAGCACGTACGGCGCCACGAGGCCCAGGGCGGTCGCCGTGAGTCTCGCGTCGTTGTTGGGCGGCGCGGCGTACACCAGCACCAGACACGCCGACGTCAGGTAGGTCCCCCACGTGGCCGCCTCCGCCAGGCGCAGGTCGTGCAGCCCGAACTGCACCAGGACGAACGACAGGTTGAAGATCATGTTCACCGCCAGCGCGAGGTACACCAGCAGGGCTTTCTCGGGAGGGACGTGATAGCCCGCGAGGGCCGCGGACACGCCCAGCAGAAGGTACAAGATCGGCCACACCACGGAGAACACGACGTCGGGCGGCATGAAGCCCGGTCGCCGCAGGCGGGCCGTCCACGAGTCTCCTTCTCCTCCCTCCCGTCGTCGCAGCACGAAGGACACGAGGGTCCCCAAGATCAAGGGGAGCACGGACACCGCCACGGCCAAAGTGATCGCTCCGGCGGAAGCCATGCGTAGCAGTGTTCTTTTGTGAAAGCCGCGAAAAAAACGCCCGGCTGTCGAGGACGCTTCGCGAGTACGGCGAAAGTTCTCAGGCGGATCGAGGTCCTTTCGGTCTCGCCAGATTCTTCTTCACGTAGTCGACCGCGTCGGCGTTCCTGTCCCCTTCGTAGTCGTCGGAAGCGTACTTCGACGCGAACTTCCGCAGCTTCTCGAACGTCGCGGGGTCGGAGCCGCGCAGGCGGTTGATGTAGCCCAGGCGCTCGGGGGGCACGTAGTGACGGTCGGTGTCCTTCATGGGGCGGTCGCACTCCCCGGACGCCTCCCTGGCGATGTCGTCGATCTTCTCCGCCACGACCCCCGTGGCCGACATGACCTTCCCCGACAGCAGTTCGCCGACCTCCGAGATGCGCGCGTTCACCTGAGCGCGGACGTTGTTGTACATCTGCTGCACGGTGATCCCCGCGCCCGTCCTTCTTCCGCTCCCGCCTCCGCCGCCCTCCTCCCCTCCTTCCTCTTCGAAGGGTTCGGGGACGTCCTCCATACGGGGAGGCGCCATCGGAGACGTCAGGTACGCGCCGGTCCTCCGCAACGACAGCTTCATCGTCGAGCCTTACACCGAGGGAGGAAAATGTGTGAGGCGCGTACAGCGAAAAAATCGAACCCACGACGCTCCGTCCGCTTCGGACACGCAAAATGTTCTCGCTGAACGACCTCCTGGAGATGGCCAAGGACCTCCTGTTCAAGGTCACGCTGCTGAGGGCCGTCCTGCCTTCCTGGTTCCCCCCCAAGTGGGGCATCCTGTGGGACTTCGGCCCCATCACGCGCCACGAACGCAACAGCTGCCTGCACATGCAGGCCCTGTACACCGACTGGGCGTTCTTCCACCTCGTCCCTCTCGCCCTGGCGCTGGCGGCGCTCCTGTTCGTGGCGCGGACCCGCCCCAAGCGCCCGAGCAAGCCCGCGCAGGCCTCCCGCATCGTCGCGCTGTACTTCCTGGTCGGGACGGTCCTGGACGCCGCCGTCTTCGTGTGGAGCTTTTACGCCGAGTACGACCGGGAGCAGCAGAACATCATCCACTTCGCGGTCTTCGTCCTGGCCGCCGCTTGCTACGGCGGCGTCCTGGTCGCCAACAACACCCTGGACGGCGACGCGAGCCGTGAGCTCCTCGTCAGGTACGGCGAACTGTCCGGGATCGTGAAGGACCTGGAGCGCGCACGCACGCAGGACGACGAACGCTTCGCCGATCTGGAGACGAATCAGAGGCTCATCGCGAACGCGTTGGAGCGGATGATGACGACGGAGAAGACGAAGACGTCCGGCAAAGAAGGGGCGGAGGCGCCGCCGCCGCGGGGTGGTCCTCAACGCCGCTTGCGGAACACGAGCACCCCGTACTCCGCCACGCCGAAGTGAAACGCCTGCCCCACGAAGCACGCCGCCACCAGGTTGTCGAAGGTGTAAGGCAAGCGCTTCCGTAACGTCCGAAGGGCACACGTCGGCGCCAGCTGCAGCAGAGCGTGCGCCGCCTTCCACCAGCGGCCCGTCCAGAACGGCGCGGCCTCCGCGGTGAGCACGATGTCCTCCTCCAGCTCCAGCCCGCCGCCGCAGCAGCGGGCACACTCCGCCTTCCAGTCCTCCTTGGTGGGCATCTTCGCGTCGATCTGGAACGCGCGCTCGCTGAGGCGCATGGCCTTCTTTCGCATCTCCGCGTCCGAAATGAGGTCGCAGTCCGCTCGACGGAAGCCGTCCACCAAGACCAGCTTGCCGTCCGGCTCCAGACGGTCCGCGACGGACGCCATAACTCCGCGTCTTTTTTCGGGGGTGTCGAAATGACAGAAGCTCTCCAGGCCGAACACCAGGTCGTACTTTTCTTCCGAAGCGCTCGTCATCGTCGTCGCGTCCTCGCAGCGGAAGCTCACCTTCTTGTCGCCCCCGTCCAGGCCCAGCCTCCGAGCCTCCCGCGTCGCATGGCCGCAATGCGCCTCCACCGCGTCGACGCCCACCACCTCCGTTGCGCCGCGGCTCCCGAACACCGACGCGAGGTACAGACAGTTGGCGCCTTTGCCGCACCCGATCTCCAGCACGCGCACGTTCTTCTTCGGCGTGATGCCGGTGGCCGCCCGCGTCGTGGACGCGCACGCCAGGTGCGCCACGACGTGCATCAGCGAAGACAGGCCGCCTCCTCCCCCCTCCGCCTCCGCGAAAGGATGCCGCAGGACGGTGTGCATCAGCTCCCAGCCGTACGTCAGCCGCAGGATCATGTAATCCCGGAAACTGGTGCGGCCGTAGTATTCCCGCAGGTCGGAGATCGTACGGGGCTGCGAGGTGTACGCGTCCAGGTCGACGACCACTGCGCCGAGGCGGTCCAGGTCGGCGGAGAGCGTCCGGAGGCCCGGGCGCGCCTCACATGTTTCCCGCACGATCCTCCGCACCAGCCGGTAAATCACGAAGACGACCGCTGCGGCGAACGCAAACGTCGAGGACATCACGATCGCTGCCGTGAAAAAAAACGGACCCACGGTCTCTTTATGTAAATCACGTCAGGATCCTCGCCGTCACGACGGCGGAGACATCGAACAACGGATGGAATCGGATCGCTTCGTCGTCCTCGGCGGCGTGAAGGGTCTCGTCGACCGCCTTCCATTCTCCTTCGAGGGACTTCTCGCGCAGGAGGAGCGCCAACCGTCGGCGGAAGACGTCCACCGAGCTCTGAGGAGATCCTTCGCGACGTTGCGACGCTTTCCGCGCCAATCGGATCGTGACCTTGATCCGGGTCCCCCGGTCGTCACGCCGCCACCTTCTCCGCGACGCATCGTCGAGGACGGTCTTCGTCGTCGTCCGCTCCGTCGTCGTCCAGCACCACCCCGCGTCCCCTTCACACGCCGCGCGGATGATTTCCGTGAGATCCGTCGAGAAAACTTCGCCGGTCAGGTAACGTCCCAGGGCGCCCGCGACGTCCGGTACGGCGGTCGTGATGTCACGTGTCCTCGCGGTGAGGGTTCGCATGCACGAAAAAAGGAGGGCGACGTGCGCCAACTCCAACTCCAGGAGGAGAGTAGCCGCACCCTTCATATATATACGTGAAGTCATTTTTGTTCGACCGCGTCGTCCAACCTCCGCGCCGTGGTCTCTCTGAGCTCTTCGAACATCCGAGCGTACCGGCGTCGGAGGGCTGCTATGCGGACCTCGAGGTCCGCGAAGAAGGCGAGGCGGTGATCCGGAGGATACGACGCCGGCATTCGCACGCTATTTTGTCGACACACGTGCTCGCGCGTGCTTTCGATTTTTTATATTCTTTTTGGAACGCCCAATAAACGCGACGCGGCGCTCGATGAGGAAGGAGCTGACGCGCCACATCCGGGAAGACACGGGGCGCCTGTCCGAGGCCAGTCGCCGTCATTACCTGTCCAAGCTGGACACCCTGGTCCGCAGGTACGGTGGCGACGGTCCTTCGTCCCTGGTGGCCGTGATCAACGACGCCCCGCGCGTCATCCCGCGCCTCCAGAGCGACGCGGATCGCAGAGGGCGCGGAGCACACGCCCAGACCGTGCACGCCTACTGCTCCTCCGTCCTGGCTCTTCTCGACCGCATACCGCGGCACGAAACGCAGGAGGCGGGGATCCTGCCGTCCGCGAGGGATGCGTGGGCTTCGTGTTCCCGCGCCGCGTCACGCGCGACCCGCCGAAAGTACGTCAACCACCTGGCGTCGGACAGGCAGCGCGAGGGCTACGTGCCCTGGGAGGAACTGGTGCGGCGACGGCAGCGCCTGGAGGAAGAAGAAGGGACTCCTCCGTCACGGGCCCGTCTCCTGCTCAGCATGCTGACCATGGCGCCCCCCATGCGCACTTCGGACCTGGGCAGTCTCCGCGTCCTGCGCGTCCCGGAAGACCTCCCCGCGCTCCCCACTTCCGTGCGCGACGTCGAGAGATCCGCCGTGCTGTCCCGCGGAAACCATCTGGTTCTGCCTTCTTTGCCGAAGAAAACCGCCCCCGCGGTCTTGGTGATGACGGAGTACAAGACGGCCGAGCGCTACGCCCGCGCCGGAAAGAGGAAACAGAGGAGAGAAGCAGAAGAAAAAAAGGACGACTTCGTGGCGCCGTTCGCCCAGGATCGCGTCCTGGACGGTCCTCGCGACGAGGACGAAGCGAAACGGAGGAACCGAAAAGAGGAGGACGAGGAGGCGACGCGCGTGCGCATCGGCTACCTGTCCGACGCTCTCACGGCCGTAGTACGCGACAGTCTGGCCGCTCACTCTCGCGAATGGCTGTTCGAGGGCGAAGGAGGCCGTCCTTTCGTCCTGGAGAACTCCTTCAACCAGATGGCCCTGCGCGAGCTGCGGTGGCTGTTCGACGGCCGCCCGGTCACGGTGAACCTCGTGCGCCACGCGGCGGTGGCGTGGCTGGACCGACAGAAGCCGCGGAATCGCGAGCTGGAACTTTACTTCCAGTACTGGATGATGCACACGCGCGACATGCAGCGCGAGTATCTGCTCCTGCGCAACCTGGCCTCCGACGATTTTCGGTGAGTATGTCAAGCGAAAGAAGAGATGACGATCACGCTCGTGATCGTGACGCTGGTCTTCATCTTCGTGTGGTCCCGTTCCTTCTCGTCTCCTTCTCCGTCGGCCGCCTGCGCGGGTCGCTTCTTCTCCACGGGCGGAAAGAAGAAGAAACAACGACGAGAGCCGCCGCTGCACCGGACGGTGCGCGAGGGCCTGCGGCCCTTCGTGAAACGCGACGCCCCCCGCGTCCGCCGCATCCTCGAGGGCCTCGAAAGTTTCTCGCGGCGGTACGGTCGTCTGTCGAGGTCGTCAGGAAGAAACAGCGTCGTCGCGCCGTACGTCATAGTACAGGCTTACGAGCGGCTGTACGACGACCACGTGCGCCTCCTGAACCTCGCGCACGAGCTGTACCTGTCCGACGCGAACGACGCGGCGGCGGATGCCGCGCTCACGGACGTCATACGCGTCGTGCAGTCGCACACCAGCCGCATGCTGCGCGTGCTGCGTCACAAGTATCCGGAGGACCTGAGGGCGGTGCGGAACAACTCGGTGCCCGTGGCTTCTTCTCCATCACCATCCTTCGATCCGTTCGTCTAAGGGAGTATCTATCATCTTTTTTTTTATGGTGGAATCGTATAACACGTACACACACCGTCTCTCCGTCCTATGCCGGTTTCGAACAAGAACACGAAGTCACTACAGCCGGCGGAGCCGATAACGCCAAACGGCGGTCCCAGGAACAGAAATAAAGGCGTCGTGGTCGTCGGTGGTCCGTCGTCTTCGTCTCTTCACCCCAAATACGGTAGATCCGATCATTCTCGTCGCAAATTTAAAGGGGGTAACGGAACCGCTGCTGATTTATTGATTAAATACGTTTCTGATGCATCAGATTTGGAGGATGAAATCGCGAAATCGGTTTCTCGTTTCCTCTCAGAAAAAATTCCTGGAGACTCACGATTGACAGACGTTTTAATTAATCTGAAAGACGTATTAAAATTGGTGGACGTGAATAAAGATGAGCTCGTTAAAAGGTTGACTGATAAAAAAACAGTAATTGAAAACTCACTACAATCACAACCATCACCACAATCACCACCACAACCACAACCACAACAACAATCATCACCACCACCACAACCACAACCACCACCACCACCACCACCACCACAACCACAACAACAATCACCACAGGCTAATTTTACGGATGCATTTTTACAAGAATATATGAAAATTAGTGGACCAGAAATTAATAATAACTACGAAAATATAAACGATTTAATAAAAATGTTTGTACAATATTATACAGATAAATCAATGAATAATATAGAAAATAATAATAAATTAATGGCACATGTTATCCATTTTGTAAGTCAACATGCATCGTATGTAGGAGAGGATAATGCTTATAAGGTAGTGTATGATGCAGCGTTGGCTGGTTTAATTATGCAGTCGATAAAATCATATAGAAAAGAAGATTTTCTTAAACAAGACGTGATGGACCCATTACATGAAAAAATAAAAGAGGAATATAATGAAGCATCTAATAAAAATGCATACATTGATAGTATGTTAAATACTAATGGTTCTCACGGAGGAAGACCGTCGTTGAGCCACACCGTGCGCTCGGCGATTTTTGCGAATCGATACCGGACCGCATCGTCGTCGACCAACACCGGGAAAAATCCTTC
>Ga0102930_1000040_pt1 | contig 37694 bp, 40 predicted proteins | sample SalPon1_B_H2O_MG_FD_84514 | JGI IMG/M metagenome (GOLD analysis project Ga0102930, IMG submission 84514) | Salt pond water microbial communities from South San Francisco under conditions of wetland restoration - Salt Pond MetaG R1_B_H2O_MG | ecosystem: Environmental > Aquatic > Non-marine Saline... | reverse complement strand
GGCAGCGAATGCGCTACCCGGCGCCGTGTCGGAAGACGTAAAGCAAGAGCGTTTAGAGCGTTTTATGGAGGTGCAAGCTGATATTAGCGCCGCCAAGCTAGGGCGTATGATTGGACGTGATATGACCGTGTTGGTGGATGAAGTCGGCGAGGATTTGTGTGTGGCGCGTAGCTACCGCGATGCGCCGGAAATCGACGGCCAAGTGTATGTCGAACTCGACGCAAACGATGCTTCAAAGGTGCAAGTAGGTGAGTTTACACAGGTGCGCATTACGCATGCGGATGAGCATGATTTGTGGGGAACGTTGGCGAAGGCTTGATAGAGGGGCGTTGTGATATACTTTTATGGCATGTAGGAATGTTTGTGCTCGCTGTGTTGCTATTTGAAATCTCTTATTGAGCATCTCTGTTTTGGAACATGCTGTGCGCAACCTAAATCAGGTTATAATCAAAAATCATTATCTTTATTAAAAGAAGCTATAAAGTGAAGTTATATTTAGATAATTGTATGTTCAACAGGCCATTTGATGATCAGTCGAACATTAAGATACTTCTGGAATCTGAAGCTAAACTAAGGATACAACAGGACATTCGTTCGGGTGTCTATGAACTTGTTTGGTCATATGTGCTGGATTATGAAAACAATAAAAATCCTTTTCAGGAAAAGAAAGAGCAAATAAGCAAGTGGAAGTTATACGCTTGCACTGACCTAGAAGAAGATCAATACATCCTTGAATTAGCAAAGTCAATACATCAGCTTGGTTTCAAGAAATTTGATGCGTTGCATTTGGCTTGCGCTATAACAGCAAGTGCGAATTATTTCTTAACTACCGATACCGGCATAATAAAAAAAGCCCGCCTTGTTGAGACTATTTGCATAAAAGACCCAGTCGATTTTGTACGGGAGAACTCAGAATGATTAGCGATACAGAGATTAGAGTAAAAGGTACGCAAATCCTAGCGCAATATTTAGGTGATATTGAGATGGAAAGATTTATAGCGCTTATCCAAAGAGAAGCTTTTGATTACACCAAATGGCGGCAAACAATTGATGAGGAGGAAGGTAGTATTGAAAGCATTAGCCAAAAAGCTATGCAGTTGAGAAAGCAGGAAGCGTCATAAATTCGCAGCCTTTCATCATTTGACTCCAATAGTAGTAGCGTTAGGGAAAGCACAACACGCGACTGAGTAAGAAAGTGTCATTCGTTTATCGCAGCAAAATAGTGTTTGGTTTTTTGAGCTATTAGACAATTCACCATCTGTCAATGATCGCTTGAAAAAAGCCATTCAAAGCTGCCATCAAGGCTTGCCCGAATGAAGCGACTGCCCTTTTGAACAAAGCACATGATCGCGTTAGTTTCGATTGCGGTGATGCAGCGCTTAATCATTTGCTTGCAGTTTGGTTTTCTGGCTGCTCCTAGCCATATCATCACTCGGTGAAATGGATAGCGGCATACGCTTGTGGTAAGTTAGCAAGTTTCCGATAGCCGACGAACAGCAGGAGTACAGGTCTGTGAATTTCAGTGAACAAAACTGGGGTACGATGCCCGATGCGGCAGGCCATTTTGGCGCTTATGGTGGGCGCTTTGTCGCCGAAACTTTGATGGAGCCGATACAAGAATTAGAGCAGGCTTATGCGCAGTTGAAAAATGACCCTGCCTTTCAAGCTGAGTTTGACCACGATTTGCAATATTATGTCGGGCGTCCGAGTCCGCTGTATCTAGCCAGCCGTTTAACCCAAGAATCAGGCGGCGCGAAGATTTATCTCAAGCGCGAAGATTTAAACCACACTGGCGCTCACAAAATCAATAACACCATCGGCCAAGCCTTGCTTGCTAAGCACATGGGCAAGAAACGTATTATTGCCGAAACGGGCGCGGGTCAACATGGTGTGGCGTCTGCGACGATCGCCGCACGTCTGGGGCTGGAATGCGTGGTGTATATGGGGGCGGATGATATAGAGCGTCAAGCGCCGAATGTCTTTCGGATGAAATTATTAGGTGCGGAAGTCATCCCCGTTAATTCTGGCTCTAAGACGCTCAAAGATGCCTTGAATGAAGCCATGCGCGACTGGGTCACGAATGTGGATGATACCTTCTACATTATCGGTACGGTCGCCGGACCTCACCCTTATCCCATGCTAGTACGTGATTTTCAATCCGTGATTGGGCGCGAAACCCGTGAGCAGATTTTGCAACAAGAAGGCCGTCTGCCGGACGCTTTAGTGGCTTGTGTGGGGGGCGGTTCGAATGCCATTGGTTTATTTCATCCTTTCTTAGCCGATCAGTCGGTGGACATTATTGGCGTTGAAGCGGGCGGTGAAGGTTTGCACACTACTCAACATGCGGCACCATTGAGCGCGGGTAAGCCAGGGGTTTTACACGGTAATCGTACTTATTTAATGGAAGACGCCCATGGGCAAATTGCTGGAACACATTCTGTGTCCGCAGGCTTGGATTACCCTGGTGTCGGCCCTGAGCATGCGTGGTTAAAAGATATTGGCCGTGCTCAATATGTGGCGGTAACAGATGATGAAGCGATGCAAGGTTTTCATGATCTCACCCGCAAAGAGGGCATTATTCCAGCCTTAGAAAGCAGCCATGCCTTAGCTTATGCCATGAAAATGGCGCCGCAAATGGATACAGAACAATTGATTGTTGTGAATTTGTCAGGACGCGGCGATAAGGATATTAATACCGTGGCACGTTTGGAGGGGATTAGCCTATGAGCCGCATTGCACAACGATTTGAGGATTTGAAAGCAACAGGGCGTACCGCGCTGATTCCCTATATTACCGCTGGGGATTCTAGCCCTGCGTTGACAGTGCCTTTAATGCACCGCATGGTGGAAGCGGGCGCGGATATTATTGAGCTGGGCGTGCCCTTTTCTGATCCTATGGCGGACGGCCCGACCATTCAGCTAGCTTGCGAACGGGCGTTGGTGCACGGCACAAGTTTGACCGACGTGCTGGGCATGGTGCGCGAGTTTCGCCAACAAAACGATAGCACGCCCGTTGTGCTCATGGGGTATCTGAATCCGATTGAAGTCATGGGTTATGAAACCTTCGCCCAAGCCGCTCAGGCAGCGGGTGTAGATGGGGTGCTGACCGTTGACTTGCCGCCAGAAGAAGGTATGGGGGTTATCCCCATGTTCCGTGAGCACGGTTTAGACTGCGTCTTTTTGTTATCGCCCACATCGGTGGATACGCGCATTCAAAGTGTGGCCGAGGCAGGCAGTGGCTTTTTGTATTATGTGTCGCTGAAGGGCGTGACCGGCGCGAGCACTTTAGATAAGGATGCAGTAGCAGCGCGTTTGCAGCATATTCGTCAGTTTTCTGATTTGCCTTTGGGCGTTGGCTTTGGCATTAAAGATGCTGCTACAGCGGCTAGCATGTCGCAAGTGGCGGATGCAGTGGTGGTGGGCAGCGCGATTATTAAACTGATCGAAGCGAACCCGGATGCCCATGCGCCTATTCAAGATGCGGTGGGTGAGTTATTGCGTGCTATGCGTCATGCCATGGATGATGCAGCGAGTTAAGCATTTGCCTGCTACCTTAGGGGCTTGAAATAAAACGGATAATTGAGAGCAATGAGCTGGTTTGAAAAATTACTGCCGTCGCGTATTCGTACCGAGCAGACCACCGAAAAAAAGAAATCGATTCCCGAGGGCTTGTGGCATCAATGCCCTGATTGTCAGTCGGTGTTATACCGAGCTGAGTTGGAGCGAAATAATGAAGTGTGCCCTAAATGCAACTATCATATGCGTATTTACGGGCGCAAGCGCTTAGATGTGTTCTTGGATAAGGAAGGGCGCGAAGAGATTGGCGCCGAAGTAACGCCCACGGATATGCTTAAATTCCGCGATACCAAAAAATATAAAGATCGCTTAGCGGCTGCACAGAAAGAAACCGATGAAAAAGACGCTTTAGTCGTGATGAAAGGCACGGTGTTGAATGTGCCCATGGTGGCGGCGGCGTTTGATTTTCGTTTTATGGGCGGCTCGATGGGGTCAGTTGTCGGTGAGCGTTTTGTGCGTGGGGCGCAAGCTGCGATGCAAGAGCGTATTCCCTTTGTGTGTTTCGCGGCCAGTGGCGGCGCTCGTATGCAGGAGGCGCTGTTTTCCCTCATGCAAATGGCGAAAACCAGTGCTGTTTTAACCCGCTTATCTGAAAAAGGCGTGCCGTTTGTCTCCGTGTTAACCGACCCGACGATGGGCGGCGTGTCGGCTAGCTTTGCTATGTTAGGTGATGTGAATATTGCAGAACCCAAAGCTTTGATTGGTTTCGCCGGGCCGCGCGTCATTGAGCAAACCGTGCGCGAAACCTTGCCAGAAGGCTTTCAACGCAGTGAGTTTCTGCTGGAGAAGGGGGCAATTGATATGATTGTTGATCGTAACCGCATGCGTGAAACTATTGCTGACTTGGTGGCGATGCTCTCGCATCGGCCTAGCCCTATGTTGGCCACGGGAACGGATTAAAACCTGAATGCAAACTCACTCTTCATTGGCCGAATGGCTGGCTTGGCAGGAATCACTGCATCTGTCGGCTATTGACTTGGGGCTGGATCGTGTTCGCGTTGTGGCGGAGCGACTTGATTTATTACAGCCTGATTTTCCTGTGATTACCGTCGCGGGTACAAATGGCAAAGGCTCAGCCGTGGCGATGCTGAGTTCGATTTTGAGCGCGGCTGAGTACCAAGTAGGTGCTTATACGTCACCCCATATCTTGCGTTATAACGAACGGGTCACATTGAACGGCGAGCCGGTGGTGGATGAATGGCTGTGTGATGCGTTTAACGCCATTGAGGCGGTGCGTGCTGAAGTGTCGCTGACTTATTTTGAGTTTGGTACGCTGGCGGCGATGTGGATTTTCCAGCAACAAGCCGTCGATGTGGCGGTGTTGGAAGTGGGGCTGGGTGGCCGCTTGGATGCGACGAACCTGTGGGATGCAGATGTCGCTGCTTTGACCAGCATTGCCTTGGATCATGCCGATTGGCTGGGCACAGATCGTGAGCAGATTGCTTATGAGAAGGCGTCGATTGCGCGCGCTGGGCGAACCTTAGTCTGCGGCGATCCACACCCACCACAGCGAGTGGCGAGCACAGCCGCGGCGATTGGTGCGGATTTAGTCCAGTTGGGTGTGGACTTTAAAGTCCTGTTAAAGACGGATGAGGCGAGTGAGTCATTGACTGTGTTATGCCCCGATGAGGCAGGCGAGTGGTGGCCATTGTGGGAAGATTTGCCGCGTCCGGCGTTATTGGGCGATGTGCAGTTACAAAATGCGGCACTGGTTTTGCTTACTTTACAACAATTGCAAGCTAAACTACCAGCTATAGATCGGCAAGCAGTGGAGACTGGCTTGCAACAAGTGAGGCTGCCGGGGCGCTTGCAACGGCTACAACAGCAGCCTGATGTATGGCTTGATGTGGCGCATAATCCAGAGGCTGCTGAATTATTGGCCGTTTGGTTAGAAAAGCAGCCGATTGTCGGGAAAACGTGGGCAATTTTTTCCATACTAGCGGATAAAGATTTGCAGAGTGTGGTCAAACCGCTGCAAACAAGCATCGACGGTTGGCATATTTTTCCGCTAGACAATCCACGCGCCGCTTCGTTAGCGCAAATCAGTGCTAGCTTAACGGCTTGTGGCGCAACAGAACAAATGCAACACGCGGATATTCAACAGGCTTGGCAACAAGTTAGCGCACGTTTACAGCCACATGACAGAGTGGTTATCTTTGGTTCATTTCTGGTAGTATCCAGCCTGTTAAGCAATGTTTTCCAGACAAGCTGAAGGGTTTTAATGCGCAACCGGCACATTAACCAAGTGTTTAAATGAAGGAGTATTGGGACAATGGATAATAAGTCGACAACCAAACGCATGATTGGCGCTGTGGTTTTAGTGCTCATAGCAGCTTTATTGCTCGCCTGGTTGTTACAAGGTAAGAACCGCCCAGAAGAAGAGCGTGAGTTAATCGCTGAGCAAACGCAGGATGCTGAACCCATTATTGGATTTCCACCTGTGGATGATGATGAAAATATGCAAACTGAAGAGCTGGCTATTGGCCTAGATTCGGGGGGCAGTGGTCGTTTGGAAGGTGGCAGCAGCATTGGCTCAGATGCAGGGAATGATGCAAGTCAAACACAAGCGAGTTCATCTTCATCTAACAATAATGCAGCCGCTTCTTCACAAAATGGCACAACAAATAATACAACGGGTTTAGAGATTCGTGACCCACAAGCAGATAATGTGCGCCAAGTGATTGTTGATGGTCAGGAAGCGCCTGGTGTCGGTAGCATGGGGGCGAGTGAGAGTGCAGCGCAAGCGAACGCGAATGACTCAGATGCTGCGAGTTCAGATGCAGCGGACGCCAGCGGTAATAGTAGCGACAATGGTAATGGGAGCCAATCATCAGGCTCGCAAACCGCTTTAGCCCCTGCTTCTGACAATCAAGCGGCCAATGGCGGTTCCACTAACGAGAGTAATGCGAGCCGTTCAGCGTCCAGCCAAGATCGCGCCAACACGAATAATCGTGATGAACAAGTGGAAGCTACACGTACTACACCTGATCCGCGTTTAGTGGATGAGCGCCCTGTTCCACCACCCAGTGGTCAATCAAGTCGTGGTACGACGCCTGTGGCTTCGACTTCTTCTAGTTCATCCAGCAGCGCTTCGAGCTCCTCTAGCTCGTCTGGTTCGTCTAGCTCGAGCAGCAGTTCTAGCGCGCCAGTTAGCTCTGCTTCGGCGTCTAGCAGTGGTTATGTGATTCAGTTAGTCGCAACTTCTAGCCGTAATCGGGCAGAAGGTGTACGGCGTTCGATCGCGGCTGAAGGCTATCCGGCGTTTGTGGCCGAAGCGCGTGTTGATGGCAAAAATATCTACCGTGTGCGGGTCGGTAGTTATCCTAATCGCGGCGACGCACGCTCGGTACAAGCGCGTATGAAAGCACGCTATCAGCAAAATCAATATGTCCAAAGCAGTTTTGTAACTAAAAACTAATAGCAGCCTAAAAAAGTATTATTATCATGGAATTGTCGGCTGAACTGCTTGATCTAGGGGTATTACTGTTATTAGTGATATCCCTAGTCATTGGCTGGGTGCGTGGGCTTATTAAAGAATCCATTTCTTTATTGACATGGGTGGCGGCACTCGGTTTTGCCTTTTTGTATGTCAGGCCTTTGTCTCAACATTTGCCCTTTACCTTAAACAGTGAAGTGGCTCATTTAGGTTTAGCCTTTGCGCTTATTTTTATAGGTGTTTTGGTCGTGGGGGCGTTTGTTAATTTCCTCTTGGTGGCTGCTGTGCGAGCCATTGGCTTAAAAAGTGTTGATCATATTTTAGGGGCAGTATTTGGTTTATTGCGCGCGGCTTTGATTATTAGCTTAGGCATTATTTTGGTAGAGTTAACGACTTTACAGTCGCAGCCTTGGTGGCAAAATTCACGTTTAATTCCTTTGTTTGAAGGTTCAGCAGAGTGGTTAACAGAGATGATGCCGGAGGATATGTCGAATTATCTTAATGATGGCAATGTCATTCCGCCTGAGCAGCAAGGCGAGCTACCGCTGAGCGAATAACGAATAACGCTATGATGGGCGTTACGTTTTTATGACAGCCATGCAGCCGCTATGCATGGCTTTTCTCATTAAGGACGGTAGAATACGGTTTTACTTTAGTATTAGGTCAAGGCATGTGTGGAGTAATTGGGATCGTCAGTCATGAGCAGGTCAATCAGGCTTTGTATGACGGTCTGACCGTTCTACAACACCGTGGACAGGATGCTGCGGGCATTGTAACGAGTGATGGACGCCGTTTATATTTAAGGCGTGGTAATGGTTTAGTTAAAGAAGTGTTTTTTGAAGAACACATGCGCAATCTCAAGGGTAATATGGGGATTGGGCATGTACGTTATCCGACCGCGGGCTCTTCGTCGTCCGCAGAATCTCAGCCCTTTTATGTCAATAGTCCGTATGGCATTTCTTTGGCGCATAACGGTAATTTAACCAATGCTTTTGATCTACGCCGTGAGTTGTATATACAGGATCGGCGGCACATCAACACCAATTCCGACTCTGAAATCTTGCTGAATGTTTTTGCACAAGAATTATTAAAGCAAGATGCTTATTCGGTGACAGCCGATGATGTGTTTGCAGCCGTAGAAGGGGTGCATAAGCGTTGCGCAGGGGCTTATGCAGTAGTGGCTATGTTAACGCGGGATGGTTTAGTAGGTTTTCGCGATCCTAATGGTATTCGCCCGCTAGTTTATGGTGTGCGTGATACACCGGCTGGGAAAGAATACATGCTAGCCTCGGAAAGCGTAGCCTTGGATGCACAAGGTTTTCGTTTGGTGCGTGATATTGAGCCGGGCGAAGCGATTTTTATTACTGCTGAAGGCAAAGTCTTTACGCGCCAGTGCAGTGCACAGCCACGTTATAATACTTGTATTTTTGAATACGTCTATTTTGCCCGCCCTGACTCAATTATTGATAATGTGTTTGTGCATAAAGCCCGCATGCGCATGGGGCGGATGTTAGCAGAGCGTATTCAGCGCGAATGGCCAGAACATGATATTGATGTGGTGATGCCGATTCCTGATACCAGTCGTACATCGGCTTTGGAACTGGCTTACACCTTAGATGTCCCTTATAGAGAAGGCTTTATGAAAAATCGCTATATTGGGCGTACGTTCATTATGCCAGGACAGACACAGCGCAAAAAATCAGTGCGGCAAAAATTGAATCCGCTACATATTGAGTTTCGCGGCAAAAATGTTTTGCTGGTGGATGACTCGATTGTGCGTGGCACAACTTCAGAAGAAATTGTGCAGATGGCGCGTGATTCGGGGGCGAAGCGCGTGTATTTTGCCTCCGCCTCACCGCCGATTCGTTACCCTAATATTTATGGCATTGATATGCCAGCGGCGAGTGAGTTAATCGCGCATGGCCGTACTGAAAAAGAAGTCGCGAATGCGATTGGGGTGGATCGACTGTTTTACCTGCAATTGGAAGATCTGATTGCAGCGATTCAGAAAGGTAATCCTCGTTTAGAGCAGTTTGACTGTTCGGTATTTACAGGAGAGTATATTACTGGCGAGGATCAACAGTATTTTATTGAACTTGAGGCGCAACGTAATGATACACAAAAACAAGAAGGTGAGCGCGATGTGGCTGCAATTGATCTTCGGGATAGCGATTAGTATCGCATTGAGTGGGGGCACAGTGATGGCGGCTGACAATAGCAATAGGGGCAGCAGCAATATAGGATTGCCCGAATTGACGCAAACAGCGATTGATCCAGCCTTTGCGCCTATGCTACGTGACTTGCAGCAGCGCTTTCCTGAGTATTCAACGGATAAGGTGATTTTAGTGGATGCTACTCGCCAAGAGTTGGTGCTGATCGAAAACGGTCAAGCCGCCGGCCGTTGGACGATTTCAACCGGCGAGGCAGGTTTAGGTAGCCAATCTGGCAGTAATAAAACCCCTTTAGGCGTACACCGTGTCGCTAAGACTTATGGCCAAGATGCGCCGTTAGGGGCTATTTTCAAAGCGCGTCAGAACACAGGGCGCGTGGCGGAGATTTTAACCGAACCGGGCAAACGTAGTAATGCGGATAATGTCACTACACGCATTTTATGGCTAGATGGTCTAGAGCCGGGCTTTAACAAAGGCGGCAACGTCGACTCGTTCAAGCGCTATATTTATATTCACGGCACGGATGAAGAAGGTCGCTTGGGCAAGCCCGCTTCGCATGGTTGTATTCGTATGAGTAATCAAGCGGTGGTGGACTTATTTAATCGTGTGGGTGTAGATACCCTCGTGGTCATTGCTAAGCGTCGCTCCAATGACCAATAACGAGACTTGTCTATAATAGGCTAACATTGTTTAATGCGTATAAGCTGGGAACATTATTATCCCAGCTTTTTCGTTTTGTAAGGATGATAAGCCATGAGTGACGAGTTGCAGCCTTGGGCACTAGAAACCTTAGCCATACGCGCCGGCCACACGCGTACCCCAGAAGGGGAACATGCTGAGGCGATTTTTCCCACATCGAGTTTTGTTTTCGGCAGCGCTGCGGAAGCAGCAGCACGCTTTGCAGGCGATGAGTCGGGGAATATCTATTCGCGTATGACTAACCCGACCGTACGCTATTTTGAAGAGCGTTTGGCCGCCATGGAAGGGGGGGAGTGCTGTGTGGCAACGTCCTCTGGCATGTCAGCCATTTTGGCCATTATGCTGGGCTTATTAAAAAGTGGCGATCATGTGGTGTGCTCTAGCTCTGTATTTGGCACAACAACGGTTTTATTACAAAATTATATTGAAAAATTCGGCGTTACAGTGAGCTTCGTTAAGCTTAGTGACTTAGCCGCATGGGAACAAGCTATGCGACCTAATACACGCTTATGCTTCGCCGAAACGCCTTCCAACCCGCTCACCGAATTAGTTAATATCCAGGATTTAGCAACGCTCGCGCATCGCCACGATAGCTTGTTGGTGATTGATAATTGTTTTTGTACGCCTGTGTTGCAACGCCCCCTAGCATTAGGTGCCGATATGGTGATGCATTCTGCGACGAAGTATTTGGATGGTCAGGGACGTGCGATGGGGGGGGCCGTTGTGGGCGATCAGGCGTTGGTGGGCAAAACGATTCACGGGGTCTTACGTTCTGCGGGCATGTGTATGAGTCCGTTTAATGCGTGGATATTTTTAAAGGGTTTAGAAACCTTGAGTATTCGTATGCAAGCTCATTGTTCCCAAGCGATGCAGTTGGCGCGGTGGCTGCAAACACAGCCTGAGGTTGAGGAGGTTTATTTTCCCGGTCTAGCCACACACCCCCAACACAAACTGGCGCAAACACAACAGTCAGGTTTTGGAGGGATCGTCTCTTTTGTTGTGCGCGGTGGGCGTGCAGCAGCTTGGCGCGTTATTGATCACACTCAGCTATTATCTATTACGGCTAATTTAGGTGATACCCGTAGCACGATTACGCATCCCGCTAGTACGACTCATAGTCGTTTGACGCCTGAACAACGTGAAGCGGCTGGCATTGAAGAAGGTTTATTACGTGTGTCGGTAGGTTTGGAAAATATGCAGGATATTCAGCACGATTTGCAGCGTGGTATAAAAAAAGGATGCTAATCAGCATCCTTTTTTATACATCACTATAACAGGCTAACTTAGAAGTCGTACTTCAGTGCAGCGCGTACAGTGGTACTTTCTGTGCCAGCATCATCGTCAAACTGTGAAGCTTCGAACCATGCTGTGGTTTGTTTGCCAATGCTGTGCGTGTAACCTAAAGTCAAACCGCCTGGCTTAGTACCAGTGTCTAAATCAGATTGACCGAAGGTCGTGTAAAAATCAGCAAAGCTTAAGTGAACATCAAAGGCTGAACCCGTACCATCATGATCGGTGTAAGTCACACCATAACCAAATGAATTGAAAGAGCCTTTAGCTGATACACCGTAAGCGGTACCAGTATTGCCATCAGTATCTTGTGCACCGATACCTAATGTGACAGGGCCAGCATCAAAAGCAGCACCAATTTCAAAGCCGTCACCTAGGGAATCATCACCCATATAAGAAGTGGTGCTGAGTGCGACAGGGCCGATTTCAGAATCAAAGGTTAAAGCTTCACCAGTACGGCTAGTGTAAGTGCCATTTCCGCACGTGCCGTTACAAGAGCCCCACCAAGCAATGTCGGTAGGAGCTATAACGGTATTGTAGAAAGAGTGGTAATCTTGGCCAATACGAACACGACCAAAGTTGCCTTTTAAACCCACGTAGGCTTTACGTGTGCTCAAAGCACCGTTACCGTTATCACCGCTATCTGTATCAACACCAAATTCATAGGTGCCAAAAGCGGTCATACCGTTCTCAAGATCAGTTTCACCTTTGAAGCCCATACGAGAAGCCCAATTTTGGAGCTTGGTGACATCATCGGAGCTACCGTCTGGATTATCGGTTGTATTGTATGAACCACCGACACGGATACTACCGTAGTAAGAGGTTTTGGTTTCTGCTTGTGCAGCAAATGAAGTTGCAGTAAGTGATGCCATCGCAATGGCAATTGTTAAATTTTTCAGTTTCATAATGTGATTTCCCATTCCACCGTTGCATAAACGCAGCGAACTGTATTATAAAGCCAACACTACCCAGACACAATTGTTATACGGATAGTTTTTTAGTTCGCCAAGCTTAAAGTGCTTCATTAATCTAGCTTTATAGCTATCATTAACTAGATTTTTAGTCAAAAATTATACTCCCAAGCAACATCTTAGCATTATGTGGTAAAAACGTCACTGTTGAAAGTCATCTGCAACGGTAAAACGCGTTTGGCTTGTATGCAAGGTATTTTTTGCGATTTCATTGGGCTTATTTTGCCATTTATCCGATGTAGATAGGGCGTCTAATAAGAATGTCTTAAGATGGTGCTTATCTCCATGCAAGGTAGTTTAATGTGTCTCTTGTATATAAAAAACCCCTATTAATCAGTTTGTTACTTGTGGCTCTTATGTCCTCTCTTGTGCAAGCACAAGTATTTCGTTGGACCAATGCAGAAGGTAATACTGTTTATGGTGATAAGCCGCCTGAATCTGCTAAGGCTAAGGCGAGCCAAATAGAATTACCTGCCTTAACCATCGCCGATGGTTTTGGGTCGCCCGATGTGAACAATGAGAACACGGAGGCAGTAACCCCGGCAACAGCGACAGATCGGTCACTCAATAGTGCGGTCAGTGAAGAAACCGATGCAAGGTATCAACAGTTTAGTGTGCACTACCCGCCAGCCAATGGGTCGATTCGGGCGCGCCAAAACGATCTATCTGTGCAACTCAATATTCAGCCCAGCTTACAAGCAGGGCATGGTGTAGCTGTTTATTTGAATGGTAAGCAAGTTGCATCAGGGCAAGCCGATCGCCTAACTATTCGCGATATTAGCAGTGGCCAACACAGTTTGTTTGTTGTATTGCACGATAAAAATAACAACATGTTAACGAATACCGAGTCCGTGAACTTCACGATTTTGCCTTAAGACTAGACATTTAAGGCTTGGTTGGTCGCTGGCCGAAAATGGCTGTGCCAATACGCACAATCGTTGCCCCTTCTGCAATAGCTGCTTCCATATCATCTGTCATACCCATTGAAAGCGTATCCAGATCAAAGCCATGATGCTTTAAGTCCTGCCACAATTGTCGCAATTGAGCAAAGACTTGGCGTTGTTCATGCCATGTTTGCTGGGGCGCTGGAATAGCCATTAAGCCGCGCAACTTGACCCCTGGCAGGCTCTGTATTTGTTCGGCCAATGGAGCGACTTCAGCCGGTGTCACTCCCGATTTGCTAGCTTCGTGGCTAAGGTTAACTTGAACGCAGACGTTTAACGCTGGCTTATGTGCTGGTTTTTGTGCGCTGAGGCGTTGCGCTACTTTAAAACGATCAATGGTATGCACCCAGTCTGCAATGCGCGCTATTTGCTGTGTTTTATTGGATTGAATAGGCCCAATAAAGTGCCATTCTAAGGTTTCATGTTGTAGCTCGGCAGCCTTATCGGCCATTTCCTGAGCATAATTTTCCCCGAAAGCATACTGCCCAGCCGCGATAGCTTGGCGTAATGCTGTGACGGGTTGGTATTTGCTGACAGCTAAAAGTTGCACGCTATTGAGTGAACGTTGATAACTTTTTTCGGCTTTGCAGATACGCTGGCCGATTGTCTGAAGATTGTCTGCGATGGTCATACTTTATGCTACTTTTCGGTTAAATCCAGAAATGACGAACAATAAAAAAATATGGATATAACTCAATTATTGGCGTTCGGCGTCAAAAATAATGCGTCTGACTTACACTTATCGGCTGGCTTGCCGCCCATGATTCGGGTGGATGGCGAGATGCGCCGTATTAATTTACCTGTGCTCGATCATAAGCAAGTACACAATATGGTGTACGACATTATGAACGATAATCAGCGCAAGACCTATGAAGAAAATTGGGAAACCGATTTTTCGTTTGAAATTCCCAGTGTTGCTCGCTTTCGTGTTAATGCCTTTAATCAAGGGCGTGGTGCAGGTGCGGTATTTCGTACCATTCCTAGTAAAGTGTTAACACTGGAACAACTGAGCGCTCCTTCTATTTTTCGCAAAATATCTGAGAATCCGCGTGGTTTAGTGCTTGTTACCGGGCCAACTGGTTCGGGTAAATCGACGACGCTAGCTGCCATGGTAGATTATAAAAATGATACAGACTATGGTCATATTTTAACGATTGAAGACCCGATTGAGTTTGTGCACGAAAGCAAAAAATGCCTCGTCAATCAGCGTGAAGTGCACCGGGATACTAAAGATTTTGAAGCCGCATTGCGTTCGGCTTTGCGTGAAGACCCTGACACGATTTTGGTAGGGGAAATGCGTGACTTGGAAACGATTCGGCTGGCATTAACCGCAGCCGAGACCGGCCACTTAGTCTTTGGCACTTTGCACACCACGAGCGCCCCGAAAACCATTGACCGTATTGTTGACGTATTTCCAGCGGCGGAAAAAGAAATGGTGCGTGCCATGTTATCTGAATCACTGCAAGCGGTGATCTCGCAGGCTTTGCTACGTAAAAAAGGCGGCGGACGGGTAGCCTCTCATGAAATCTTGATTGGGACGCGTGCTATTCGTAACTTGATTCGTGAAAACAAATTGGCACAAATGCGTTCTGCTATGCAAACCGGCCAAAACGACGGCATGCAGACCATGGATCAATCCTTACAAAGTTTGGTGATCAAGGGCGTGATTGATAAGGAAACAGCACGGCGCAAAGCCGATAGTCCAGAATCTATTAACTAAAGAGGGTGACATGGATCGCGATAATGCCATTGGCTATGTCCAAAAATTATTAAGGGGTATGTTGGAACGGGGCAGCTCTGATTTGTTTATTACCTCGGAAGCTGCACCTTCGGTTAAGGTTAATGGTGAGCTCGTACCGCTTACACAAAACGTCTTAAATGAAATGACGGCGCGTATGCTGGTACGTTCTATTATGAACGACTTTCAATTGCGGCAGTTTGAAGAAGATAAAGAGTGCAACTTCTCTATTAGTCTACCGGGCACCGCTCGTTTTCGTGTGAATGCCTTCACGCAACGTGGTTGTTCAGGCATGGTGTTACGCCATATTCCGACTGAAATTCCTTCTTTGGATAACTTAGCTTTGCCGCAGGTATTGCGTGATTTGGCCATGACTAAGCGAGGTTTGGTGATTTTCGTAGGGGCAACTGGCTCCGGTAAATCAACCTCACTAGCAGCCATGCTCGATCACCGCAATACCCATAGCAAAGGGCATATCGTTACGATTGAGGATCCGATTGAGTTCATCCACCCGCACAAAGGTTGTCTGATTACCCAGCGTGAATTGGGATTAGACACAGGCAGTTATGAGCTGGCGCTAAAAAACACGCTACGCCAAGCCCCTGATGTTATTTTATTAGGGGAAATTCGCGACCGCCAAACCATGGAATATGCTGTGGCTTATGCAGAGACAGGACATCTGTGTTTAACCACGCTACACGCCAATAGCGCCAACCAAGCCATTGATCGTATTATCAACTTCTTCCCTGAAGAGCGCCGCGCGCAACTGTTGATGGATCTTTCGTTAAATTTAAAAGCAGTCGTTTCGCAGCGCTTAGTGCGTACCAATGATGGTCATGGCCGCGTGCCTGCTGTGGAGGTGATTATTAATACACCGTTGATGGCTGATTTGATTTTGCGCGGTGATGTCTCGGGCATGAAAGAGCTGGCGGCTAAATCGGTTGAACAAGGTATGTGTACTTTTGATCAAGCACTCTTCACCTTGATTGAAAACCGCCAGATTACCGTCAATGAAGGTTTGCGCAATGCTGACTCGATTACGGATTTACGTTTGCGTCTCAAATTAGAAAGTCGTTTTACCAAGGATAATGATTTTACCAGGGGCACGGAAAAGCTAGAGATTGAACCTATGGAGCGTCAGTAGTGCCATGATGAAAAATTTGATTGATGAAGATATGCGCTTATCGCCCTTATTACACATGGTGGTGAAACAAGGTGCTTCCGATATTTATTTAACAACGGGGGCGCACGCCGCGATAAAAGTGCGGGGATCCTTAAGACGCGTTAGTAAAGAGCCGATGAAGCCCGGTAATATCCGTCAGCTTGGCGAAGAAGTGCTCAGCCAAAGTGAGATGGATCAGTTTATGAGCGAAAAAGAGCTGAATAAAGGCGTCGCGCTCAAAGGTATTGGCCGTTTTCGCATGAATCTTTATTTTCAGCGTGGCGAAGTGTCTATGGTGATTCGGCATATCAAAAGTGATATTGCCACCCCCGAGGAGTTGGGTTTGCCACAGGTGCTCAAAGACTTGGTGATGCGACGTGAGGGGCTAGTTTTATTTGTGGGCTCCACGGGCTCGGGTAAGTCAAGTTCTATGGCTTCTTTAGTTCAGTACCGTAATGAGCGCCACTGTGGCCATATTTTGACGATTGAAGACCCGATTGAATACACTTTCCGTCATAATCAATCCATCGTGGGGCAGCGTGAAGTCGGCTTTGATACCCTCAGTTATGCCAATGCCATGCGCGAAGCGATGCGTGAAGCGCCCGATGTGATTATGGTGGGCGAGGCACGCGATGCGGAAACGATGGAAGCCGTTTTAGGCTTCGCTGATACGGGGCATTTAGTGTTATCGACTTTGCATGCTATTAATGTTGTGCAAGCTTTAGAACGTATTTTGTATTTATTTACTTCAGAAGACAAAAATCGCGTTTTAATGGATCTATCATTAAATTTAAAAGCGATTGTCGCGCAACGTTTGATACCCTCTACAGATGGGGAAGATTTGCATTTAGCGGCAGAAGTCTTGATTAATACGCCTTTTGCGGCCGAATTGATCCGTAAGGGTCAGTTTAATGACCTACCGGGAGTGATCGAAAAGGGCAGTTCAGACGGCATGTTAAGCTTTGACCAAGCCTTGTTCCGTTTGTATCAGCAGAAGAAAATTAGTAAAGAAAATGCCTTAGAGTATTCAAGTTCGCGCAATAATTTGGAATGGCAGATCAACTTTGGTAGTGGTAGTTACTCTACGAGTTCAAACAAAACGGATGAGCCGACGGTGTATGAAAAAGTACTAGCCTCAAGTAAAGATCAAGAAATCAGTAAAGAGAATGACTTAGAAATGTTATTGCCGTAGGCTGGAGATTGATAGATTAATAAAGGATGATATATGCAGCTTGAATTCTGGCAGGAGCGCTGGGCGCGTAATCAAATTGGCTTTCATCAAGATAGCATTAACTTACACTTAGCGTCATTTTGGTCACAACTAAATGCTGCCCCCCATGCTTGTGTATTGGTGCCCTTATGCGGTAAAAGCCGTGATTTACTATGGTTACGCGCCCAAGGGCATACGGTGTTGGGTGTGGAAGTGAGTCGGATTGCGGTAGAAGCTTTTTTTGCCGAAAACGAACTGCAAGCCACGGTAACGCAGCAGGGTGCCTTTGAACGCTGGGAAGCAGATGGCTTGGTCATTTTGTGTGGTGACTTTTTCGACTTGCAAGCGGAAGATGTTGCGATGTGTAGTGTGGTCTATGACCGTGCGTCACTGATTGCCTTGCCGCCAGAGATGCGTCAGCAGTATGTAAATCATTTGCTCGAAATATTAGCGCCCGCTAGCTGCATGTTATTGATTACGCTCCACTATGATCAATCTTTGGCAGACGGGCCGCCTTTCTCGGTCGAAACCCAAGAAGTTTACGATTATTACGCAACATGGTTTCAGATTAAGCCAGTACGCACGGTGGACGCCTTAGAGGATCTGCCGGGCTTTAAGCGTTATGGTATTGAGCAGATTGATGAAACTGTGTTTCTGCTGCAACCCCGCTAAACCTGCGCGGCGCCCTCTAAGTAATGTACTTGTGTGTCTAAACGACCATCCGGGTATAAATACAGCTCACGCCATGCAGGATGCGTATGCAAAAAACTGGGCTGATCGGCATCATGGCTCAGTTGCATACACGTTGAAGGTGTGCCATAAACCTTGATCGGCTCACCTTGCTCTCTAGGGTAATTTGTCTGAAATTCATTATGTATATGGCCAAATACCACCGCTTTGACTTGCGGAAAGGCTTGTAATACTTGCCAAAATGCGTCCGCATTTTGTAAGCCCCAAGGATCCATCCACGGACTATTAATCGACACAGGATGATGATGCAGAAATATCACACTATGCGCTTGCTCTGGTATAGCCTGTAGCTGGGCTTGTAACTGAGCAAGTTGCTGTTCGCTGAGCTCGCCATCATTACGCTCTGGCTTGCTGGAGTCTAACAATAAGATATGCCAATGGCCCAACTGCAAGGCATCGCTTTGTCGCACATTGGGCATGACTTGGCTCAGATGAGCCTGCATTAGTTCTGGCACATCATGATTTCCGGGTAAGATATGCACAGGCCATGGGTAATCTTGTAATAATTCAGCGATACGTTCATACGTACCAGCCACTTCTTCCTGCGCTAGATCACCACTAATAATTAAGGCTTCTGCTGCTGGGGATAAGCTCTGCAAATGCTGCAAAATAGCGTGTAAATTTTTATTCGGTTGGACCGGCATGGTCGGCGACCAATCTAAGATGGCGTTTGTGTCGCTATAGCAATGTGTGTCTGTGATTTGCAGTAAGCGCAAAGGGGTTGAGTTTGTTTGAGTATTCGTCATTACAACAGTATAACCTTATTCTAACTGTGATGCGTTGCGAGTCTAGCTTAGTTTAAGGCAGTATGCTTGTTGCACGTTATAACCTTGCTATATAACTTTACCATGCGCCTAATTGATACTCACTGCCATTTTGATGATACAGTTTTTGATGCCGATCGAACCGCCATTCTGCGGTCAATGCAGCAGCTTGGGGTAAGCGATGTTGTGGTTCCGGCTGTGATGGCGGGGCGCTGGGGTGCCTTGAAAAATACCTGTGCTCCAGCAGCCAATGTGCATGCAGCCTATGGTTTGCACCCGCTCTTTTTGCCAGAACATCATGAGGATGATCTTAGTGCTTTAGAGCAACGCTTACGTACTGAGCAGGCTATAGCCGTAGGTGAGTGTGGTTTAGATTATTTTGTGCCAGAGCTAGACGCAGAACGGCAAATGACCTTTTTTGTGACGCAGCTTGAGTTAGCAAAGCAGTTTGATTTGCCTGTCATTATTCATGCCCGTCGGGCTGTGGATCAAGTGACTAAGCAGATTCGGCGTGTGGGGGGATTGCGTGGTGTCGTACATAGCTTTGCGGGCAGCCAGCAGCAAGCTGAGCAATTATTTAAGTTGAATTTCTGTTTAGGCATTGGCGGCACCGTGACGTATGAGCGCGCGCGGCGTGTACAGCGTGTGGTGGCTCATATGCCAGTCGAAGCTTTATTATTAGAAACAGATGCACCGGATCAGCCAGATAGCGAATGGCGCGGCCAGCGGAATACGCCAACACGTTTGCCAGTGATTGCGGCGGCGGTGGCGGCTGTGCGCAATGAGCCGGTCGCTGCTTTAGCGGCTGCGACCACTGCCAATGCGCAGCGTTTATTTGAGCTGGCCTAAGTCTAAGGAAGCAAGCGCGATTATGAAGTATTTTTTTCCCGTTCTAATGGGTGCCACGATTTTGTTCGGTGTGGGTTTGACCTTTACCCCCATTATTATGGAATTAGTCTGGCCAGCCTCCCAGACCAGCTATCAACGCGCACAAGCGGACGATGCGCGCCGTGCTATAGCGGACTGGTTTGGTGTGCCGCTTAATGAAGTACAGGCTGCACAATCCATTCGTCAACATGCTGTGCAAGGAACCACCACTTGGTTTTATTTTGCTATGCCTCGTAAAGGCGTGGAGCAATTTATTATTCAACACCGTTTACAGCAGCGCCCACTAAGTGACACGGTATTGCAGCAGCAATGGTTAGCGAATAAGCCACCTGTGGATTGGTGGCAGCCGGCTCGTCTAAAGCGTGAAACTTATTTCAGTGGTAATGATGGGCGCAATAATGTCACCTTGATTTATAACGCCACTGAACAGCAAGGCTTTATGCAGATTCAAACCCAGCCTACACCGCGTAATGATTTTTAGGGTTAACACGCGCTAGGGCATAATTGCCGCTAGATGTATCGTGGCTCTGTGCGTTGTTGGCGCGCTCATTTTGTTGGCGATACAAATGCAAGGCCTGTCGAGCCCAACGGTTAATCGGTAAGAGTGTCTCTTTACCAATAAGCTTTTGCATGGAGTGCTGCTGTTCAGGACTGCATTCTGCCAATTGCCGATAAGAGGTAATACCGAGTTGATGCAGTTTGCGAGCAATATCGAGTGTTATGCCTTCGATAACCAAAAAATCATCTTGTTGTTTAGGCTGTATGGCATGGCGCTTATCTGGCAAATAGGCAATAACAGGACTGGCTTGGCGTGTTTGATGTGGCCGTTGCTGTTGGCGTTCGCGGTGCATCTGCGTTTTTAATAAGCGGACTAAATCTATCAGTTTTAAGATGTGCTGTTCGCGTTGTTTTAAGGTGAGGCGGGCTGTGCTCAATTGGGTACGAGCCGTTTCTAACTGTTGTCTTACATGACTAAAAGCAATATGGTCGCTTCTAGCGGCTAGTTGTTGTTGTGTGTGGTTTTCTTGTAGCTTGCATTGCTGCAACTGATGCCGGTAGTGGCAAGCGCGGCTTAATAGGCGTAAGCGGCGTTTGCGCAGACGTGTCAGCTCATTAATCCAAGCTCGGTCAATAGCGCGGCGCGTCAATTTGTGCAGTATCCAGCCGCTTCCAAATCCAGCAACGAATACAACAAATAAAATCAATGTTATCTGCACAGCAAGCAAGTTCATGTCTTACTCCTTCATAATACTAACCTCCACCCTTTGATTTGAAATGCTTGATGCTTGGTCTGCTGTAAGAGTGTCAGCGGCGGTGCGGGGCTGTGTAGCGCCGTAGCCTGTTGCTTGCAGTCGTTTTAGCTCGATGCCTTGGTTGACTAAATAATGCCTTATCGCTTCGGCGCGTGCTTGGCTGACAGTTATTTGCCCTAGTGTTGTGCCGTGCGAATCGGTATGAACAGCAATTTCAATATTCGTGTTGGGCTGTTCTTGTAAATATGCGACGAGCAAATTGAGCGGGGCATGCGCACTAGGTGGTAACTTTGCTGTACCAGCTTGAAAGTGAATTTCGCTAAAATCCAAGTTTTCAATAGCTTGTTTGCTCTGCGAGGCTTGGAGAGAGGTTTGAGGCTGTGGTGCTCGCAAAGCTTTGCTGCCCTGTTCGGGGCGGCTTAATTGAAGCTGGTTGTGAATAAGGCGCACGCCGTCAAGTTGGGCTAGTGTATTAACGATCAGGGCTCTATTCGTTTCGTCAGGCAAAAAACCACTAACCGTGCCATCGCGACCTTCAAAATAGATGTTAACGGCAGGTAAATTGTTTTGCAGCAATGTCTTATAGGCTTGCTGAGTCAAGCGCGTTTCAATGGGGTGGCGTTTCCATAAGACGGTAAGGGTAGTTAGAGCCGCAGTCATGAGAAGCGCAACCATAAACAGGCGCACAGCAAGCCGCCATTTATATTTCCGCTGTTTGGACATTTGTATCTCCCTGATAGGACAAGCCAAGCCCTGCATAAATCTCAATAAGTGCCCGTATAGCTACCGCAAAACCGTGTTATACAGGAATTCAGTGTATGAATCGCCTATGGCTGTGGCTATGTCTGCTGGTATATACGCGGTAGACCAGCGGATTAAGTGACTGAATAGCTTATAAATTAATCTATGAAGCGAGTGCTTAGCTTAAAAAAGATAATATTTCTTTGGCTTCTTGTGCTTGTTGTTGACTGCCTTCAGCCACTACCTCTTGCAGTATGGGTTGGGCTGATTGTGGATCGCGTAAATCTAGGTATGCACGCGCTATATCTAACTTTAAAGCCGCTTCAAGCGTATCGTCATTCGCCGCTACCGCGTTTGCATTGTCACTTTGGACTGGGGTGGTTGGTAAAGCCGCCGCATTGTCTAAAGGCGGAGTAGTGGCTGCATGGGTATCTGTTGGGTCGGCTGAGAGGGCTTGCGGGGCTTCCTTAAGCTGTAGCGGTACATTGGGTGCATGGGCATGACTAGCTAGCGCTGTTGCGGGTGTTTCTGCTGAGTTTGGACGACTTTTGCGCCCTAATAACCACATGACGGGCAGAGCTAACAGCAATAAACCCAGTAACCACCACGGTAAGCCTTGATTTTGATCTTTGAGCAAGCCAGCCGTATTCGCTAATGAGCGTTCTGCTGCTTGTAAATCTTGTTTAGTTTGGCTTAATTCATTACGCAACGCGGCTATATCGGCCGTATTCGCGCTTGGTTCGTCGGTCTCAGTTGGAATAGTTGTCAGTTGTTGTTTAAGCGTTTCGTTTTCAGCACGAATTTCTTCATTAGCCGCTTCTAGCGCATCCAATTGTTGATTAAGAATATCCATTTCCATGGCCGCCATATCAATGGGTTGACCATTTTCATCTAATAACGGCTCGGTGTCTGCAGGTGCCGGTTCTGGTGCATTAGCCGTATTAGTAGCGTTATTTTCTACTTGTGCTTGAAGCTGAGCAACTTCCTGCTTAAGCGCTTTATTTTCAGTACGAATTTCTGTATTAGCTGCTTCCAAAGCGTCAAGTTGTTGGTTGAGCATATCGACTTCCATGGCTGCCATATCAACAGGTTGACCATTTTCGTCTAATAGTGGCTCAGCTTCACCTACGGGGGGTGGCTCTGTGGGGGCTGCTGGAGAAGGCGTGGGCGCAACTTGCTCGTTCACCCTGGGGGAGGTGGTTGTTGTGGGAATTGTCGCTGAGGTATCTGCTTGCTGTAAGTTTGGAATAGACTGTAAATCGGGGAGGGTCAAACTGCGCCCGGCACGCAAGCTATCCATGGTATTGCTAGAAAAGGCATCAGGATTTTGCGCAAGCACATACGCCATAATGCGCAAACGCTGGTTAGCGTCCACCTCATAATAAGTGCTTACAATTTCACTTAACGTATCATTGGGCTGTACTTCAATAGTACGCGGCTCAGCCTGTGCAAGGGACAGCGTTAGCGCACAGATGAAAGCTAACAGCAGTGAGCTTGTATAAAGACGTATTGTGTTCATTTCGGCTTAGCCATTGTCCATAACCGGCACAGATTTAGGCCATGCCGGAGGAGTGTGTTAGCAAAGTAGCACCATTAGATGCACGGGGTCCTTAAATAATTTTAGCAATGTTTTCTGCTGCACGCTTTACATCTAAGAAAATTAAGCCAAGCCGTGCATTAGGTTTAGCCAATACGGTAACAACCGCATCGTTGCCCGCATGAGTCATCAGAATATAGCCTGTATCACCTTTAATCAGCACTTGTTCTAATGCCCCGCGTGCTAATTCTTCTGCTGTGCGATCCCCCAATGATAGCATGGCAGCACTCATTGCACCGACACGATCCTCATCCATGCCAGACGGCAACATAGAGGCCATCATCAAGCCATCTGTGGATAAGACAGCAGACGCTTCAATGTCAGCCGATGAGCCGTTTAGATCACTAAGTATGGAGTTCAACATTTCCGAGCGCATGACGCCTTTTCTCCTTTCGTTTAATTATTTCGTTAATACAGAGCGGTTGCTTACTAAAATGATTATTTGCTCTAGTTGTATTCAAATGTATTTACACATTTTCCAGTTCAGTGTTGCCATAACGCATTTCTAAAGCCCAAATCAATTGTTTGAAAGCAGGCTGATTCAGCATTGGCATGCCACCGATAATCAGCGTAAAGCGATTCTGGCCGATATAAATAGGCCAAAAACCGACTTCGCTATTACCACTCGCATCAATTAAGCCCCAAGCACGCTGGGTATAACCTAGATTAGCTTGCAAGAGTTCTTTGTGGCGTGCATAAACACTCGTAAGATTGGCACTCAGTGCGGCTAACTCCTCTGCTGCTTCATGTGGGAAGCCGGAGCTACCTAAGTATAAACCGCGACTTTCGGCTAAAACAGCCTTACCTTCATCCGATAAATAGCGCAACTGCTCAGGGAGTAAATCTTCTAGGCGTTTATCAGGGGCTGTTTCTGCTTGTTCTAAGCCTGTAATAAGCCCCGCTTCTTGTAACCAGTGCACAAACTCTAAAGCCCGCTTACGTTTTAACTGACTGAGTTCACAAGCGATTTCCGCATTAAAGGCGGGTGTTTCAGGTTTTTGCAGTAAACGATGCAAAAAATCACGCGCTGCTTCTGATTTATTGTCTTGGACAGCATAATAGACGCCACCAGGCGTTATACCTAAATATAGGTTTTCACTGAGTACGTATTCGCTCATTAGGCTACAACCCCAGGGTCGAGTGAGTACAGTAAAGCTTGAATCAAAGCAGTGACATCAGCACGATCACGCGCATCTGCCTCAAATACAGGTGCTCGTAGTGAGAGCTGATCCAGCCATTGACGGTATTGATCGAGATTAGGCGAGCGCTGCAAATCCATACGCGTTACGCCCACAACCATTTGTTGTGTGTCAATAAAATCACGAAAAGCATTGGTGTAAAATTTCATATCTTGCCATGGATCTTTACGGGTATTATCTAACAGTAAGATCAAGCCTAAACCGCCTTTAGTCAAGATATTCCACATAAAATCAAAGCGTTCCTGACCTGGCGTGCCATATAAATGAACGCGCTCATCATTCCCTATATTAATTAAACCATAATCCATAGCGACGGTGGTTTGTGGTTTGCGGCTTTTTGCCATATCAGAAGCGTATTCATCTGTAGTCACAATATCAATATCGCTGATTGCAGAAATAGCGGTGGTTTTGCCTGCGCCTACTGGGCCGGTAAAGATGATCTTTCTGTTCGTTGTCATAAAGCCTATCTTGTGCCCCCTCCGAGCAATCGTTGCAAGAGTCGCGAAAAGAGTCCACGGTTTTTCTGAGGAGCCGTCGTGGGTTCACGACGGGGTCGTTGTCCTTGATCTGCAATCAACAGCCCTAAGGTACTCGCCGCAGTGTGAAATGCAAATACATAACGCTGTGGTATATCTAGCCACGCTGCAATTTCAAAAACAGTACCGGCACGCTGATACCAAATAGCCGCTATGCGCATATTATGCGGTGTAGATTCTAGCCTGGTCAGATTAGGCCAATAATTTAAAATAAGTGACTGTTCCAGCGGCATTGTGCGGCTAAGGCGGCCTCTAGCGGTCAGCAAGCTAGCCGTCCAGAGCAAAGCCTCCAAATTATATTTATTCCCTTTTAGCTGGTCTTCGAGTCTCGCCAACGTTTCAGGGTCAGCTTGACTGAGTTGCACTTGCTCTGCGGCCATGGGTAAATGACACAGCCACATAAAGTCTTCCGATAGCTTATCTAAGCTGCTATAGACTTGCTGCGTAGTGGGCAGCATTAATAACTGCTCTTGACCTTGGTTAATATCAATATGCACCGGCTGGTTGGATTGACGCATTAAATGCAGCGCTTGCTGCAAATGGCCCAGTAGATGATTATCAGGGCTGAACAGTAGTTCTGGGCTGTGGGGAAGTGCTTGTTGCTCAATATCACCGTGGTCGCCACATAACTGCTGCCAGCGTTGTTCTTGTTGATCTGGGTCAATAAGCGGTGCGGATGGGGGCGCTTTAGTGTTTAGATGAGCCACACGCGGACGTACTAAGTGCTCTGGGCTATTATCTTGCGGGCTGGGTGACGGTGCGGTTGCGCCTGCCGTGCTGACTAATAGCGTTGTTTGTTGCGGTCGCTTGGGCTTAGCAGGTAGGCCAAAGGGTTGGACAGTGTTGCTGATTTTGGATGTTGCAGTGGTATCCGTGTGGGCGGCATCGGGGGGGGTATTAGGCGTATCACGCGGTGTATCACTGTGCCCTTCTGGCAGTAATGGGCGTACTTGTGCAGCCGCATCACCTAAGGCTTGCATGGTGAGCGGTTTAGCGACCCATATCGTGCGTTCAATATTCGGGTTTTGCATAGCTAATGCAATACCGGGGCGGGGCGCGGCTGAATAATTATCCTCCCATGCTTGTTGCGTGCCTGTTTGGTCAAAATCAGCAATCAGTACTTGTGGCTCGTCCAAAGGCACTAAACGGAATAAATGTTTACCGGCATTGGCAAAGAAAAATTCCAATATGGCACGATTATGTGAGCTGACACCTAGAAAAGCCACTCTCAACGGATCTGCCGCGTTTAGCATAAGTGTTGTCTTCCCTGATGATGCTTTACCAATGTTTAGCCTCTTGCGCTAGTTGTCGCCATTGCTCGCTCGCTTGAATACCTTGAGCATTAAGTGCTGCTATAAAGTTTGTCAGTTTATCAGCATGGCGCGTCGAGCGGTAAATAGTGAGCAGTTCGTTTTCTATTTGCGCATCGCCACGTCCATTAAGCATTTCAGTTTCTAGCAAAGAGGCTGCCAAGTCGACTTGACCATATTCTAAATTTGCTTGTACCTCATCCATTACACTGGCGTAGTTTGTGGGGGCGTGTGTTGCGCGTTCTAGGCTTACTAAGTTATGCGCTGCCTGGTTTTCACCTGTGCTAAGCACGGAGCCCGCATAGTGGACATAAGGCATATCACTTGTATCTTCTTCGTCTAGCCATTGTTGGAAGCGTTGGCGACTGGCCAGAGGAAGTTCAGTCGCGACATTATCAAGTAAGCGTTGTCGCAAAGGATGTCCCGCTCCCTTAAGCGCTAAAAATAAATCGAGCAAGCTGCCGGCAAGCCATTGCTGCAGTTCAGGTTGTATAGCTAATAAGATACGCCGCGTGTGGGCGCGTACATCTAAAGGATAACGCCGCACATGGTGAGAAAGAAACCGCCAACTGTGAACGTGATTGTATTGGTCAGCTAATTGTATGGCTGGCTCTTCGTCCAACTGGAACGGCAAGGGGCGTTGTATATTGGCGTTGGTGTTTTTTTCAGAAAAAAGTGTTTCTAACATGGTATGGCCGCAAGCGCGATGAAATACAATCATTTTATAGTTAATGATACGTCTTATGACACTACTTTTTTAATGTTAATTTATAAAATAGGTTGGGAAGCTAACAGGCTGGTGGTATGTTCTCGCTCATTAGCAGTGAAAATAGGCCTCTAGCTAGCCTAAAATGGACGCTTAGGAGAAAAAATGTGACTTATCTGGTTGGACAGATATTTGTAATTATTTTGCTAGCTACTTGTTTAGGCTTGGCACTTGGATGGTGGTCGCGTGGTTTAATGCTGGACGAGATGCCCCCAGAGCCGTCACTGCCAAGCTCAGATGAGACAGAACTGGATCCATTTGGAGCACGCTCCCGATTGGAGCAGTGCCATCGTGATAACGCTAGTTTGCGCCGCGAGCTACATGAAGCTAACTCACAATTGGAAGCTTATCAAAAAGCAGGCGAGCTGACGCAGCAAGGTGATATGTTGGAGCAATTGCAAGCGGCTGAGGCGCGGATTCAAGCTTTGATGGATGATTTACAAGCACGTGATGATAGTATTGCTGTATTAGAGCAAGAGTTGGAGCGGTGGCGCTCTTGACTACTTAAATTTTATTGACCCGTGGCAAGGCGGGGAATAACAAGGAGAATATGGGTATGTCCAAAAAGGGCAACGGTGTCGGGGCAGGCATTATTTCAAAGTTTGAGTCAGATATTGAGATTGTGGGTGATGTTTCATTTGCTGGTGAATTGCATTTACAGGGGCGCGTTAATGGCAATGTAGTCGCACCTGGTGAGTCGACAGCCGCTTTATATGTGCAGCCGCGCAGCGAAGTCGTAGGTGAAATTCGAGCCCCTAATCTGGTCATCGCGGGCAAGGTTTCAGGGGATGTATTTTCTACCCGCCGCGTAACCGTTAAAGCAAATGCCGAGATTGTGGGTAATATTCATTACTCCGAGATGTTGATTGAAGAAGGGGCGAGTATTAATGGCACGTTAGTGGCATTGGGGCGTTTGGATGAGAATATTTAAGTGAAATACTTTAGCACGTCGATAGTGAATAGATAATGTGGGAGCGTCTGCAACATTATGGTCGCCTGATTCGATTGGAGCGTCCGATTGGTACTTTACTGCTATTGTGGCCGACATACTGGGCATTGTGGATAGCCAGTAACGGCGTACCCGACTGGTCTTATTTATTGATTTTTAGCTTAGGCGTATTTGTCATGCGCTCTGCAGGCTGTGCTATTAATGATATTGCTGATCGCAAAGTGGATGGCCATGTCGAGCGTACCAAAAGCCGTCCTTTAGCCACGGGGGCGATCACAGTGCAAGAAGCCATCGCTGTGTTTGTTGTGTTGCTATTGTTGGCTTTATTATTGGTATGGCAACTTAATCAGCGCACCTTATTGCTAGCCTTAGTCGCTGCGGTTTTAGCGGCCTCCTATCCGTTTATGAAGCGTTATCATCATTGGCCTCAGGTGCATTTGGGGGCGGCTTTTGCTATGGCCATTCCTATGGCGTTTACCGCAGTGACAGGTGAGTGGCCACCTGTACTTGCTTGGGTGTTGTTTGTGGCGAACTTAGTGTGGACCACCGCTTACGACACGCTATATGCCATGTGTGACCGTGACGATGATATTAAAATCGGCGTGAAATCCACTGCTATTTTATTGGGTGAGCATGATCGTTTAGTGGTAGCTGTATTACAAGGTTTAACCTTACTTTTATTAGGTCTTGTTGGCGTCTTGGCGCATCTGGGCCTGCTTTTTTGGTTAAGCTTAGTGGGTGCGGCCGCTTTATTTGTATACCAACAGTACTTAGTGCGTGAGCGCGAACGTTGGGCGAGTTTGCGGGCATTTTTAAACAATAATTGGGTTGGTTTAGTAATTTTTGTGGGAATTGTGCTTGATTATGCCTTGCGCTCAGTTCCTGCAGCGGTTTAATTCCGCTACAATCTGCGCTTTTATCGTTTGCAAACCCGAAAAATTATGTCCAAACAATCCAGTTTTAACCGAGAAGAGCTTCTACAGTGTGGCCGTGGCGATATGTTCGGGTCAGGCAATGCACAGCTTCCTGTACCCAATATGCTGATGATGGATCGTATTACGCATATTAGTGAAGAAGGAGGAGCGCATGGTAAAGGCCAAATTCTGGCTGAGCTGGATGTAAAGCCTGACTTATGGTTTTTTGATTGCCACTTTCCTGGCGACCCTGTTATGCCCGGCTGTTTAGGTTTAGATGCCATGTGGCAGATGGTGGGCTTTTATTTAGCTTGGCTTGGCAATCCTGGTCATGGACGCGCCTTAGGCGTCGGTGAAGTGAAGTTTTTTGGGCAGGTTCTGCCTAAGGCTAAACAGGTAAACTACAAGATTTCCCTGAAGCGCGTCATTACGCGGCGCTTAGTGATGGGGATTGCGGATGGCAGTTTAGAAGTAGATGGCCGCGAAATTTACACAGCGAAGGATTTACGCGTCGGTTTGTTTATTGCGACAGATAGTTTTTAGGTCGTTGTAGGCTAAATAGTTTTTGCTTTTACCAACAAACCTTTGCTATTATGTTGCGCTTTTCATAATAACTTGATCACATTTTGAGGACATTCGGCATGAAGCCCGGTATTCATCCCAACTACAGAGAAGTCGTATTCCAGGATATCACCAGCGGCTTCACATTCTTGACCCGCTCAACGGCTGATACTAAAGAAACCATTGATTATGAAGGTCAGGAATACCCGCTGCTGAAAGTGGAAATTTCCAGCGAATCACACCCGTTTTACACAGGCAAGCAGTCTGTTAATACAACAGCAGGTCAGATCGACAAGTTCAAGCGTCGTTTTTCACGCGGCAAGTAAACGGTTATTAACCGCTTGCTGGCCTGAAACACGATAGAAAAAGCGTCCTAATGGGCGCTTTTTGTGTTTAGTGCTTACAGCTAACGCTTATAAAGTGGGTGCGCTTGTGTAAGAGGCATCGGCTACCTTTTTGCGTGGACGCTGTGAAGCTGCTAGCGTCAAACGCTCGCCCTGCTGACGGATGCTATAACGTAAGCCGGTACGATACACTAATTCAGCATTCTCCTTTTCACCTATCGTTTCTAGCAACTCAGCTAGTTCTAAATAGCCTGCTGTATTGGGCGATTGATTGAGGCTGGCTTCGTAATAAGATTTCGCCACCCCCCATAAGCGTTGCTGCTGATGTAAGCGTGCCAGTAATAGTAAAGGCGTTGGATTATCCGGTTGTTGTGCTAGCCATTTTTCAGCTTGTTGGATAGCCGTATTTAAATTAGCGTGCTCAATACGGCCATATAAATCCGCTAATTCATCGTTCCAGCTTTTAGTCAAAGTATTTTGAATGAACTGTGCGCACTGTGTGTCCGCATTTGCTTTATGCAGCGCTTTAGCAAATAAGCTAGTCGCTTCGTCTTGGCTGCGAATCGCGCTAGGTAGTTTTTTCCACAAAGCTTGTAATTTATCGGCTTGGTGCTGCTCAGCGTATTTATTAAATAAACCACGCAATGTCGCTGCTTTCACCGCCAGCATATTGTCGCTATTTAATAGATTTTGTTTTTGTAAATCAGGTAGCAAATCAAGCAAAGCCTCCCAATTTTTTTGGCGATACAAGACTTTAGCGAATAGTTTAAGCACATAGCTGTTTTTAGGCGCGATGCCACGCAAATTACTCAAAGTGGCATAGGCTTGTTCGAGTTGCTCGCTGGCTAATTGCATTTCAGCTTGCGAAACACCCACCGCAACCTGAGCGCGGCTATCACTTTCAATGGCTTTTTTGAGTAATTCATCACGGCGTTCTGGTGCTTCGCGCATATGAGCAGCACGCGCTGCGCCAAGGTAGTTTAACAAGGGCGTTTTGCTACGATCGGCGTATTCAGTGAGTAGCTTTTCGGCTCTGTCCCAATGTCCTTCAGTGAGCTGGATCAAGCCTTGATTGAGGTTGCGAGCCGCTTTTTGATGCAAGCGGGCGTCGTGCATACGATACAGGCGTTTATGCAAACCGAGCACCTGCCAGAGCACATAGAGCAGCAGATAAAAGAGCAAACAGGCTGCTAAAAATAATAAAATCAATGTTGCTGTCTTAGTTTGCAGGCGGTGTGTGCCCCATGTAATCGTCGCTACACCCGGATTATCCATTAATAGTCGCCCGAACCAAATACAAGTGAATGCTACTAAGCCGAGCAGCAGCAAGCGTCTTATCATGGTTGTACCTCCTTATTGTTAGTATTATGTTGGGGTGTATGGGATGCTGTTTCAGCACGGCGGGCTTGTTGTAATTGGGTGAGGCTGCCAGAAATATCCGGCCACTCCATGTTTAAATCCACTGAATCTAAATCATCTAATTGCCGCAACAACGGGCGACGCACTGATTCAGGGTAATAGGCCGTTAGGGTCTCACGCATCAGTTGAATGTGTTGATGATAATCTTGATCCCGTTCTTGCACCGCTAATAAGCGCAGATTTTCTGCTTGTAGTTGTAATAACTGATAAAGGCTATGGCGTGTAGTATCTGTCAGCGCCGTCGTAATGGGCTCATCGAGACTAGTAATTAAAAACGTACTGTCCAACCAATAACGCGCTTCTTGTTGATATTGATGCCAAATGGACGACTCGCTGTGTGTGCTTGGAGGCTCATTGGAGCTTGCTGCCTCTTTTGATAGTGCCTCTGCGGACGTAGGGGCAGAAGCCGATTCTGCAGCACGACCGCTAAAATCCAAAGGCGGAATGGCACGCACTAAAGCAGTGATTTTTTGCGAAATAGCAATTTGATCGGGACGCCGGCTATGTTCCAACGTATTCAAATCGCTGGCAATTTGTTGGCGTACCGGAAGAAAAGACACCGAGCCTATCGCCCCTAAGCCCTCGTCTGCTGCTTGCAGTGCTGCACGTGCTGCTTGTGGGTTATTGCCTAAATGTAATTCATGATTAGCTAATTTTAATAGAAATTCAACTTCTTCAAGTTGCCATTCGTGCGAGGTACTGCCTGAAGCGTTTTGCTGGGCTTGAGCTTGCAAGCGGGTGACTTGATCAATTTGCGCCGTGACGGTACTGGCGAACTGTTCTGTTTGACTTTGCAAAGCTTCCATATTGCTCAGCTTGCTAGCCATCGTTTGTTCTACTTGTTGGACGGTTTGATCAAGTTGCGCTCGATATTGTTCTAAGGTGGCGCTATCACTTTTTGCCGCGAGTTCGGCTTGGATTGCAGCAATGGCCACTTCATTCGCTTCTGCCTTAGCATCCATGCGTTGCCAATGTTTGTAACCGGCTGCAATACCTGCAGCAGTAAAAAACAACGCCACAAACGCAATAAATAAGGCAAAAAAAGCACTTTTGGAACGTTTAAGAGGTGGCATGGTTTGAGCAGGCTCTTGTTCTTCTGTGGTGTTTGTGTCGAGTGTTTCGTCGTCAGGCTTGTCTATCATGGTTATTAGATGTCCGTCGCCAGTGTAATAGCGCCTCTAGCATCGCTTTATCGCTAGGATTGGCGGCTGTCACTGTGTTGCTTAAACCGGCCGCTAAAGCAGCAGCGGCGATGCGTGGGCTGCCGAGCAGCAAAGGCACGTTGCGTAAATCGGGTGCCCTACTTGCAGGTACAGGTAGCAAGTCCAATAAATGCATCAGTCCTGCACTACTTGTCAGGCAGATTATATCAAGCCTAGCATTGGCATGAAGTTGTTTCAGTAGATCGGCTGAGGTATTGGAGCTGCAGCGCCTGTAAACATCCGCATAATCCACCACCGCGCCACGCTGCCGCAAAGTCTGCGCTAATAGTTCACGCCCACCTTGCCCGCGTACAATAAGGATGCGTTTATGCTGTATGTTATCGGCTTGCGTAGCAGCTAAGCTAAGCAATGCTTCACTGCTAAAGGCTTGCTCAGGTTGTACCGTGACAGAGAGTCCGTAGGCTTGTAAACGCTGCGCCGTTTGTTTGCCAATCGCGCCTAGCGTGTAAGGGGGTAAGCAGTGTGCATCAGGCAATAAAGCTAAGCCATACTCAACTGCATTCGCACTAATAAAAATCACCCAATCGTAATAAGGCTTGTCGGAATGGGTGAGCGATTGCAGTGTGTCTGGGGCACGCTCAACCACCTCTATGGTGAGTAAAGGAAAACGCTGTGCTTGGGCGCCGTATGCTTCTATTAATTGACAGAATGACTCAGCTTGATGCGCGGGTCTTGTCACCACAATATTTAAGCCTTGTAGCGCTAAGGTCATAGAGTGACTCAGTCAGGATAAATGTCTAACGTTGCTAGGACGCGATCCCCGCCTTGTGCGAGCAAATCTTCACCAACAGCGACGCCAACCGCTTCTGGGTCGGTGCGCGTACCAACCTGTTCACTGCTAAATAAAGCGGAGCCATCTGGAAAGCCGACTAAGCCGCGTAAGCGCAGTGCTTCACCGTTTAACTCAGCATAACCGGCAATGGGCACTTGGCAGCCACCATTCAAGCGGCGATTCATCGCCCGTTCTGCGCACACGCGCACATAGGTATCTTGATCCAATAAAGGGCTAATGAAAGCTTGTACACGCGGGTCATCTTGGCGGCACTCAATACCTAAAGCACCTTGCCCGACGGCTGGTAAACTTTGCTCCGGTGATAAATAGCTGGTAATACGGGCTTTAAAATCCATTCGGATTAAACCAGCGGCTGCTAAAATAATGGCATCATAGTCGCCTTGGTCTAGTTTGCCTAAGCGGGTGTGGATATTACCGCGCAAGTCTTTGGTGCGTAAGTGTGGATAATGCGCTAATAGTTGTGTCTGGCGGCGCAAGCTACAGGTGCCGACGATCGCATTATCGGGCAGTTCGTCTAGCGAGGCATGCGTATTAGACACAAAAGCGTCGCGTGGATCTTCACGCGCCATAATAATCGGTAGATGAAGACCCTCTGGAAAAGCCATGGGCACATCTTTCATGGAATGCACGGCTATATCAGCACGTCCATCGAGTATGCCATTTTCCAGTTCTTTGACAAACAAGCCTTTGCCGCCAATACGGGCTAGAGGGCTATCTAAAATCTGGTCGCCGCGTGTTGTCATGCCGACTAACTCAATGGTGAGTTCGGGATGAAGCTCACGCAGACGCTCAGCGACGTGTTCAGCTTGCCAAAGTGCCAGTCGACTGGTGCGGGTTGCAATGCGAAGAATATCTGCCATGTTGTGCGGCTTTAAAACAATGAAAGCCAACACTTTACGGTAAAAATTGCGCTAGTTCCAGCCAGCAGCCTTGAGTTGTGGGAAGGCATTTGCCAAATGAACTATTTTGGTCAACACTCAAGATTCACCGATGGATTAATGAAAACATGATAAGCCTTTTTCTTTTATTGGCCTTGGGCTTGCTGGTCTGGTTTTGGATCAGTAGTTTGCGTAGTCGAGAGCGTGCTATACAGGCCGCTACAGCCGCCTGTCATGAGATGGGGGCGCAGCTATTGGATCAAACCGTTTCCTTGCAGCGCCTCAAGCCAGCTCGTAGTCGATACGGTCATATGACGTGGCGCCGCATTTATGGTTTTGAATTTAGTCTGGCGGGTTATGAGCGCCGCGAAGGCCGCGCTTTTATGCTAGGACAAAGGCTTGAGCAGGTGCAGTTAGATCGGCCTGAAGGGCTGGTGATTGATATGAAAAGTGCGCCGCGTTCCTAACACCTTCAACCGAATAGAGGTTTAATCATATGCAAGTAACGCTCGCTAATCCCCGAGGTTTTTGTGCTGGTGTCGACCGCGCAATTGATATTGTCGAGCGCGCCTTAGAATTATTAGGTGCGCCGATTTATGTACGCCATGAGGTCGTGCATAACCGTTTTGTCGTTAATAATTTGCGTGATAAAGGCGCTGTTTTTGTCCAAGAACTGGACGAAGTGCCTGATAGTGCGACGGTTATTTTTAGTGCGCACGGTGTATCGCGTGCTGTGCAAGAAGAAGCTGCCCGCCGTGATTTGAAAGTCTTTGATGCGACTTGCCCACTCGTGACTAAAGTGCATGTCGAAGTGACGCGCTATAGCCGTGAAGGCCGTGAAACCATTCTCATTGGCCACAAAAATCATCCCGAAGTGGAAGGCACCATGGGACAGTATGAAACAACGCATGGCGGTCAGGTGTATTTGGTCGAGTCGCCCGAGGACGTGGCGCAGCTACAGGTGAAAAACCCAGATAAGCTCGCTTTTGTTACCCAAACAACGTTGTCGATGGATGATACGTCTAAAGTGATTGATGCTTTGCGCGCGCATTTTCCAGCGATTGTGGGGCCAAAAAAGAATGATATTTGCTACGCCACCCAAAACCGTCAAGATGCCTTAAAGCAATTAGCAGACCATTGTGATTTAGTGCTTGTGGTGGGTTCACCGAATAGTTCCAACTCAAATCGCCTGCGGGAAATTGCTGAAAAGCGCGATACGCCTGCGTATTTAATTGATACTGCGAGTGATATTCAAGCAGAGTGGCTACAAGATCGGCCGCGTATTGGCTTAACCGCTGGAGCATCCGCGCCCGAGGTATTAGTAGAAGGTGTGATCGAGCGTTTAAAAGCGCTGGGTGTGGCGGATGTGCAGATACAAGACTCCGGTATCAGCGAAAATGTGGCTTTCGTGCTGCCGCGCGAATTGCGGCGCATTGATGTGGTGTAGCTGTGAGGCGGATATAAAAAGGGTGGCCTATTATGGCCACCCCGACTGATTGCGGCTAAACGCACTTACTTTTTTAAACGCGCATTTTTAAAGCGGAACTTAACGCCATGATGCGGTTCACCCCACGTTGGCAAGATAGCCAGTGGGCGATGAATAGATTGGGTTTGCTGTTCATCTAAACCCAAGTCTTTGACGGGCACATCAATGGTATGCCAGACACCTGTCGCTAAGTCACCGAGTGGATAATCTGGGCCACTATTAAAAGTGGACTCCATTTTAATCATCAAGCCGGAAGTATTATTGGCATAATCTTCAACATATAAATCGAAAATCAAACGGCCATTTTCGGTGTAGTTTGACAAGTCTTGCTCTATGCCCTCGACAAAGACTATGCCTTTGTAGTCATTAGGTGCACCGGCATCATAAGTCACTGCCACTTCTTGCCCAGTGCCGCTACCACTCGTGGCGGTAGTGATAAAGCCTTCGGCTGGGCTCCAGTCACTGCCGGTTTTAGCCGTATAAGTAGTCATACTGGCGTCCCAGGTGGCATTGCCAAAGAAGTAAGACACAGCCTCATCTAACGGTGGCTTGGTTTCACCGGATAAATCACTGCAACTGACTGCACCGGCTGCGGCATCCACACTATTAGGTACAATGCGCACATTGCCTAAGTCGAAGCGCGTTGTGCTATTGCTCAGTAGTAATAAAGGCGTATTCATGCTGGCAAAGTTCATACCCTGCTCAGCAAAACACTGCAAGGGTATTTTAAGCGTTGACCAAGTTTCCGATACCGGAGGCAATACATTGTTCAATGCCACCTGACCCAAACAGGGCCACACGCAATGCTGAGCTAAATTAAGCGCTGTATCGGGCATTTGATGCATGCGAATATCAAATTGCAAGGTGGCGTTGGCATTGAGATAAGCGGTTTTGTCTTGCCCTAACTCATCCGCTGTTTGCAGATAAATTTGTGCCATGTCATCACCTTTAAAGTTAACAGTCACCGCATCGTATTGCCCTTGGTAATTAATCGGTTTAGTTGATACAGTGCCCTGATCGGCTGGCTGTTCACGGGGTACCTCAATCGCTTGCCAGCCATTACTGTTGCCTGAAATACGCAAGATATATTCACCAGCGGCAGAACGTGTGCCGTAAACTTCCATTGCGGTGGTTGCCACGCCCGTGTCAGGGGCATTTTGACCACAGCCATAATTACGCAAATCTAAAGGGAGTTGGCTTAAATCTAAACCTTCCGGTGGCGTGTTATCGGCATAAGATAAACCATAGCCGTAGGGGAACAGTGGTGCATGCTCACCTGTAATAGGCTGCTCATTATCGGGGGTAATATAGCTGTTGATAGCTGGTGGAACGCGATTGATGCTAGTTGAGCATTTTTTCATAGGCCAGGAGTAAGACAAGCGCCCTTTGAAATCCATGCCATCTACGCTATATAACACATCGGTAATACCGCCTGCTTCTGTGCCCGGTAGCCATGCAGCTACAAAAGCGTCCGAATGATTAATTTCTTCGTTCACATACATAGGACGACCGGATAAGAAGACCGTGACCACTTTAAAGCCGCGTGCTTTTAAATCTTTAATCGTCTCTAAATCAGCGCGATAACTACTTTTTAGCTCTGCATAGCTGAGGGTTTGGTGGTCTTTAATATCTCCAAAAAACTCGGCGTAAGGATCTTCACCAATCACAACCAAAGCGGTTGTGCCTTCGGGGGCTGCATCAGCGTCAGTCAGCACATTATCAGCACCAATTTGTGCCTCTAGCGCCATTTTAACAGTGGTTGCACCTGGGAAATCGTCTAGCGTGTTTTCTGTGCCTTGCCAAGTAAGCGACCAACCGCCGGTTTGCTTTTGTATATCATTCATTGCACTGCCAGCCAGCAATACTGGCTCATCAGCGGACAAGGGCAACGCATCATTTTCATGTTTGAGCAAAACCAATGATTCGCTGACCGCTTGGCGCGCCAAGGCACGGTGTTCCGGTGCGCCGAGAATGTTTTGATTGCCTGACAGTGAGCGCTCAGAAGGCTTAGGTTTATCCCACAAACCAGCGCGCATTTTGACGCGTAAAATACGTGTTACCGCGTCATCAATACGTGTCATTGGAATAACGCCGCTTTCAACTTGATTAATAATATTAGCGTAAAAG